>Ga0209231_1000043_pt1 | contig 95057 bp, 96 predicted proteins | sample Deesub45470m_DNA_FD_188086 | JGI IMG/M metagenome (GOLD analysis project Ga0209231, IMG submission 188086) | Deep subsurface microbial communities from North Pacific Ocean - 450_OLKR46/470m Metagenome (SPAdes) (version 2) | ecosystem: Environmental > Terrestrial > Deep subsurface > Unclassified ...
GGATCACCTTCTTGCGCTGATCAGCGGGCAGGCCCGCCGCCAGCGCGCCGATGACGATCGCATTGTCGCCTGCCAGCACGATGTCGATCAGGATCACCTGACCAAAAGCCAGCCAAGCCGATCCACTGCCGGAAAATAGCCCGGCAAAATCCGTAACGATATGGCCCCAAATGTCGGTCATGTCCGTCTAGTCCCCTTCATGCCGTCACTGGTTCATCGAATCGAAGAAATTCTCGTTGGTCTTGGAATCCTTCATCTTGTCGAGCAGGAACTCCATCGCGTCGATCGTGCCCATCTGCATCAGGATGCGACGCAGCACCCACATCTTGCTGAGCGTGCCCTTGTCGACCAGCAGCTCTTCCTTGCGGGTGCCGGACTTGCCGACGTCGAGCGCCGGGAAGATGCGCTTGTCCGCGACCTTGCGATCCAGCACGATTTCCGAGTTTCCGGTGCCCTTGAATTCTTCGAAGATGACCTCGTCCATGCGGCTGCCAGTGTCGATCAGCGCGGTGGCGATGATGGAGAGCGAACCGCCCTCCTCGATATTGCGCGCGGCACCGAAGAAGCGCTTGGGACGCTGGAGCGCGTTGGCGTCGACACCGCCGGTCAGCACCTTGCCCGACGAGGGGACGACGGTGTTGTAGGCGCGACCGAGGCGGGTGATGGAATCGAGCAGGATGACGACATCCTTCTTATGCTCGACCAGGCGCTTGGCCTTCTCGATCACCATTTCAGCGACCTGGACGTGGCGGGTGGCAGGCTCGTCGAAGGTGGAGGACACGACCTCGCCCTTCACGCTGCGCTGCATGTCGGTGACTTCTTCCGGCCGTTCGTCGATCAGCAGGACGATCAGGAACACTTCGGGATGATTGTCGGTAATGGCCTTGGCGATATTCTGCAGCATCACCGTCTTGCCGACGCGGGGTGGGGCGACGATCAGCGTGCGCTGGCCCTTGCCCTGGGGCGAGACGATGTCGATGACGCGCGCCGACTTGTCCTTCTGGGTCGGATCGCCCGGATCGAGCGTCAGCTTGGATTCGGGATAGAGCGGCGTCAGATTGTCGAAATTGACGCGATGACGGACCACATCGGGATCGTCGAAATTGACGGTGTTGAGCTTCACCAAAGCGAAATAACGCTCGCCATCCTTGGGCGCGCGGATTTCGCCGTCCACCGTATCGCCGGTGCGCAGGCCGAAGCGGCGGACCTGGTTAGGCGAAACATAGATGTCGTCGGGACCGGCCAGGAAGTTGGCTTCCGGGCTGCGCAGGAAACCAAAGCCATCGGGCAGCACTTCGATCGTGCCTTCACCCATGATCTGCTCGCCATTTTCCGCCTCGGCCTTGAGGATCGCGAACATCAGATCCTGTTTGCGCAGGGTCGACGCACCCTCGACGCCCAGTTCCTCGGCAAGCTGCACGAGGTCGGCGGGCGCTGTTTTTTTAAGGTCCTTGAGATGCATTGCGAGTCGGTCCGATGACGAGAGGGAGACAGGCGCCGGAAACGGCGAGAAACAGGCGAGCAGGACGCTGCCAGACGCTTGCCGCGAACAGGCAAGGTCGATCGTGCGCGCATTTAGCGAGGCGCGGCCCGCCAAGTCAAGGCGGGAGTGCGCCAGACGGGTGCGGAAAGCGCGGCGCGGCGGCGATTCGGGGCCAAGGGTGGCGCTGGCGCGATGACCCGGATTCATGCTATAGCGGGAGCATAAGATAAGCGGAAAGGATGCGGACATGAGACGGCACCGCGCAGGGCTTTGCGCCGTGCGCTTCGCGGGACTGGCGATCGGGCTGGCGACAGCCTGGATGCCATTGGCCGCGCAGGACGTCCCCGCGCTCGATCCCGACACTCCGCCCGCCGTCGTCCGCACCGGCCCTTCGCTTGACGCGCGGGTGACGATCCCCATCCATATCGATGGCAAGGGGCCGTGGAACTTCATCATCGATACCGGGTCGCAGCGCACCGTGATCGCACGCGACCTGGCGGAGCAACTGGCCCTCCCCGCGCGCACCAACGTCACCATCATCAGCATGACCGGCCGGTCGGAAGCGACGACGGTGGCGGTGCCGCGCCTCGGCTTTGCGGGCGGTACGATCGACGATATCGAAGCGCCGGTACTGGAGGGCGAGCATCTGGGCGCGCCGGGCCTGCTGGGGTTGGACAGCCTGCATGCCAAGCGGGTGACGCTGGATTTCCGCAGCGGACAAATGGCCATCGCCAGCAGCAATGCGCGGCGCAGCGCCGTGGTCGATCCCCATACGATCGTGGTGGAGGCGCGGCGCAAACGCGGTCAGTTGATCCTGCTCGATTCCAACGTCAACGGCATGCGCGTCGCCATCATGCTCGACACCGGCACCAATTTCAGCATCGGCAATATGGCGCTGCGCAACAAGCTGATCGCCAAGAAGCGCGCGCCCGAATTGCTCACCGCGTCGTTGACCAGCGTGACCGGCGGGACGCTGACCGGCGAAGTGGGGCGGATCAAGGCGGTACGGATGGGCCGGGTCAACCTGATCGACGTGCCGGTGCTGTTCGTCGATGCCAGCCCCTTTGCGGAACTGGGCATGGCGGACAAGCCGGCGCTGTTGCTGGGCATCAGTGCGTTGCGGCTGTTCGACCGGGTCGCGATCGACTTCGGCCGGGGCAAGGTGGACTTCCTGCTGCCCGATGCAAGTGCGCTCGACAAGACGCAGTTGGCGGCGAACGACGTCCGGCCTTAGGCACGCGCCTCAAGGATAAGGGTTGGGACGCGGGGGTGGCTGGCGCTGACGATCACGGTCGCGGCCCAGCACATTGTCGATCCATTGCTGATCGATCTGCTGGGGCGGCTGCTGCCGATCCTCCGGGTCCACCTCAAGCTGTTGCTCGTCACCCTCGTCCTCCATCGCCGGGGGACGGGGGCGTTCTACGGGGAAGCCATTCTCATCGACCATCATGCCGCCCTCGGCCCCGCCATCGGGGCTGCCATAATAGGCTTCCTCGTCCGGCTCCAATTGCCATTCGGGCAAGGTGACTTCGGTTTCGAACTGTTCCACGGGGCGCTTGGCCACGGCGACCTTCATATAGTCGGCAAAGGCGCGGGCCGGGGCACGGCCGCCCTGCAACACGCCCACCGCGCGCGCATCGTCGCGGCCCATCCATACGCCGGTCGTGATGCCGCTGGAAAAGCCCAGGAACCAGCCATCCTTGTTGCTGCTGGTCGTGCCGGTCTTGCCCGCGACCGGGCGGCCGATCTGCGCCGCCTTGCCGGTGCCGGTGGACACGGCGGTCTGCATCAGGTCGGTCATGCCCGCCGCGACCCAAGGGGCGACCAGCACGCGGCTTGTGTCGTCCTGATGCTCGTAAAGGAGGCGGCCGTCCGCCGTCGTCACCTTGGTAATGCCATAGGGGGTGACGGCAATGCCCTTGCGCGCGATCGAGGCGAAGGCACGGGTCATGTCGATCAGGCGCACGTCCGATGTGCCCAGCACCATCGAGGGATGGGTGTTGATCGGCGTCGTCACACCAAAGCGGCGGGCCATGTCGGCGACGGTCGGGAAGCCGACCTCGACACCCAGCTTCGCCGCGACCGTGTTGATCGAATAAGCAAAGGCGGTACGGATATCGATATCGCCCGAAAAGCGCCCGGAACTGTTCCGCGGCTTCCAGCCGTTGATATCGACCGGCTCGTCGGTCACGCCGGTATCAGGCGTATAGCCCGCCTCCAGCGCGGCCATATAGACGAAGATCTTCCATGCTGACCCTGGCTGCCGGGTCGCTGTGGTCGCGCGGTTATAATTGGACGTCACATAATCAAGGCCGCCGACCAGCGCCCGCACCGCGCCATCGCGATCGAGGCTGACCAGAGCGCCCTGCGTGCCCGACGGCACATTGGCCTTGATCGCCGCCGTCGCCGCATTCTGCATAGTGAGGTCGATGGTGGTGTAGACTTCCAGCGGTTCGTTGGACTCGTCGATCAGCAGGTCGAGTTGCGGCAGCGCCCAGTCGGTGAAATAGCGCACGCTGTTCTGCGGCGGTTCGGGCGCGAGCGCGACATTGGCAATGTCTGCCGCCGCCTTGTCCGCCGCGCTGATGACGCCATTTTGCACCATCAGGTCCAGCACCACGCCCGCCCGGCCGATCGCGGCTTCGGCGTCGGCGGTGGGGGAATAGCTGGATGGCGCCTTCACCAGCCCTGCGACGATCGCCGCTTCGGGCAGATCGAGCGTCGTGGCGGGATGGCCGAAGAATTTGCGGCTGGCCGCGTCGATGCCATAGGCACCGCCGCCGAAATAGACTTTGTTGAGATACAGTTCGAGGATCTGCCGCTTGGAGAATTTGCGCTCCAGCGCCAGGGCCAGCACCATCTCGCGGATCTTGCGGCCGAAACTATAGCTGTTGTTGAGGAAGATGTTGCGCGTCACCTGCTGGGTGATGGTCGATGCGCCCTGCAAACGACGGCCGGTGCCGCGATTTTCGACCGCGACCCACGCCGCGCGCGCCATGCCGACCGGATCGACGCCGGGATGATGATAGAAGCGCTTGTCTTCGGTCGACACCATCGCGTCGATCATCACTTGCGGGATCTGGTCATAGTCCAGCCAGCGGCCAAAACTCGGCCCCAGCGATACGATCACGCTGCCATCGGCTGCGTGGACGCGGATCATCTGGCCATTGGGCGAGGATTTGAGGCTGCCATAATCGGGCAGCGACTGGAGCGCGATCACCACCGCGATCACGATCGCCAGCAGGCCAGCCAACGCCGCCGCCACGCCGATCTTCACCGTGCGCAGCGCCCATGTCTTCGCGCGGCTGGGCGCGCCCTTGCTCTTGCCTGATCCTGCCATCTGTGCCGCCCCGGATACGCGCTAATCCCGGCCCCGGCCAGCGTGATTTAGACGCTTTGCCGGGAAAATTGCCGTGATCGTCCCCATGACGATCGCCGCTTTACGGACGATGAACGGTTAGTCGTCCTGGCGCGGTTTGAAGTCGAGCGAGGCGCTGTTCATGCAATAGCGCAGGCCGTTGACGCCCGGCCCATCGGGGAAGACATGGCCCAGATGCCCGTCGCACTTGGCGCAGCGGACCTCGGTGCGGACCATGCCGTGGCTGACGTCGCGGATTTCCTCGACCGCGTCGATATCCACTGGCGCGGTGAAACTGGGCCAGCCGGAACCGCTGTCATATTTTTCCTCAGCATCGAATAATTCGGTGCCGCAGCCCGCACAATAATAGCGGCCATCGACCTTGTTGGCGTTGAGATTGCCGGTAAAGGCCCGCTCGGTGCCGCCTTCGCGCAGTACATGATAGCGTTCGGGCGAAAGGCGCGCGCGCCATTCCGCATCGGTCAGAGTCAGCTTTTCCATGGCGGCAATATGGGCATGGCGGGCGCGTCGATCAAGCGTCGGCGATGCGGGTGAGGCGCATGGCGAGACCCGCGGCCCCCGGTGTTGCGCTCAGGACACGGAGCAGGCCGGGAAAGCGCCCTAGTGCGCGAAACCCCGCCGCCGCGCGCAAGGGAAGCAGCGCCCGGCGGGCGAAATGGCGTTGATAGCGTTCTGCGCCGTCGCGCCCTTGCACCTGCCATTGCGCCACGGCTTCTGCAGCGCTGGCGAGCGCGATGCCGATCCCCTCCCCCGCCAGCGACGGAATCACCGCCGCCTGGTCGCCAAGCCGATAGAGGCCGGGCCAGGTCGTGGTCGCGCGCCAGCCATAGGGGACGTCGCCGATCGCATCGACGCTGGCGTCGGCGGGCAAATCCCCCAGCCGATCGGCCAGCGCCGGCGAACGATCGGCCAGCGCCGCGATCAGGCCGAGCGGGCGGCCGCCCGCTGCAGTCAGACGGCTCTTGCGCACCGCCATGCACAAATTGGCGCTGCCATCCTCCTGCAGCAGCAAGCCGACATAGCCGCCCTCGACCCAGTGCAGTTCAATCCGACCGCCGATCAGACGCTGGCGCGCCGGGTTGGAGGGCAGGCGCAGCCGCAGGCCGAGTTCGGGGTCGGCGCCGTGACGAGGCCGCGCCGCACCGCGCACATCATGCTTGCCGGTGGCAAGGAACAGGCTGTCCCAGTCGAGCGCCTGCCCATCATCCAGCGTTATCGCAGTCGGCGTCAGCGTCCGTACGGCATGACCGAGCCGGAAGTTCACGCCAGCCTCGGTCGCGGTAGCGCGTAGCAGCGTGTCGAGCCGATGCCGCGACAGGCCCATGCCGGGCGCGGGAAGCGGCAGCTCTGTCTCATGCCCGCCCGCAAACAAAGCCAACTGGTCGATCCGGTGGCCGCCGAGCATGGCCGCGTCGATGCCCAGCGCCTCGATCTGCGCGATTGTCGCCCAGCTGAGGAACCCGCCGCACAGCGCATCCCCCGGCACCTGTTGCCGGTCGATCAGCAGCGGCTCCGCCCCTAGCCGTGCGAGCCGCAGCGCCGCCGCTGCACCGGCCGGGCCTGCGCCGAGGATCAGCGGCGGGGTCATCGCTGGCGGGCGACGCATAGCCGGAAGGGGAAGACATGCTTGATGCGCGCATCGCCGATATGCGCCGCCGCCAGCATCGCTCGCCATTCGCCGGGCACGAAGCTGCGCGCGATCGACAATTGCCCGTCGGCGCGGACGATGGGATGGACGCCGAGCAGGCGAGCGAGCAGCGGATAGCCATGATAGGCAAAGCCATGGCGATGCAGGTCGTTGACGAACCATCCCATGCGCGCCTGATCCTCCATGAAATGCAGGAACGCCAGCCGCTCCGCATCCTCCATATGGTGAGTGACCAGGCTGGAGATAATGATGTCCCATGGTTCATCCGCCAGCGCGGCATAGTCGCCGGTGCGATAGTCGATGGCCAGCGCCGGGTCGGTGCGCGCCTGCGCCACGGCCTGGCTGCGCGGGTTGAGGTCGATGCCGACGAGCGTGCAGGCAATGCCACGCCGCTTTGCCCAGGCCGCGATCCGCCGCAGCATCCCGCCATCGCCATAGCCGACATCGAGCAGCCGGAACGGGCCGGTCACCGCGCGATCAAGAAAGCGGAGCGTCGGCCGTGCCGCCAGCGTGACGCGATTGACCCGGTCGAGATCGGCCAGCACCCGCGCATAGATGGCTTCGGGCAAGTCGGCTGCATCCATCTGCTCCTGCGCCAGCGAGCGCTTCATGCGTCCGCCCGGTGGAAGGTCAGACCTTCGGCCGCAAGGCCCGGCCCGAAGGCCAGCGCCATCCCCTGCCCGCGCGCGTCGCCCGCCAAGATGCGCGCCAGCACGAACATCAGCGTCGCCGACGACATATTGCCAAAGGCGCGCAGCACGGCGCGGCTATGGTCGAGCGCGTCGGGCGCGAGATCAAGCGCGCGGGCTACCGCGTCGAGTATCGAACGGCCCCCTGCGTGAACCGCCCAAAGATCGACGCTGCTCGCAGGAATCGGCAAAGCTATCGTGCCCGCCAACGCCTGCGCGATCGCGCTAGGGACTTCGCCCGACAAATGCATGGCGAAACCATGGTCGCCCAAATCCCAACGGATCAGCGCCTCCGTATCGGGCACGGTCATGGCGAAAGGCTGGCCGAGCGTAATGCCGCCCGGCCCGGCGCTGACCAGTGCCGCCGCCGCGCCATCGCCAAATTGCAGCATCGCCAGCAACGGTTCGACCCGCGCATCGTCCTGCAGATGCAGGCTACTAAGTTCCACGCACACCACCAGCACGCGCGCAGCAGGTTCGGATCGCACGATATGGCGCGCGGATCGCAACGCGACGATCGCGGCATAACAGCCCATATAGCCGACCATCAGCCGCTCGACCGTCGGGTCCAGTCCCAGCATCGTCACAAGCTTCTGATCGATTCCCGGCGCGATAAAGCCTGTGCAACTGGCGACCACCAGATGGGTAATGCCGTCGATCGCCACCTGATCGGCGAGCGCGGCCACCGCGCGCGTGGCCAGGATCGGCGCGGCGTCGGCATAGATGGCCATGCGCTGCGCCGTGGTCGGCCATGACCCGCCGTAAAAGCCGCCTTGCGCGGTCGGCGATCCAGTACCGCCATCCAGCACCGACCAGCGATGTTCGATCCCGCTGCGCTGCGCCATCCGCGTGAACAAAGCCCGTTCGCGCCGGTCGGCGATCCGCACGCCTGCCCAGTCGATGAAGGCCGGGTGGATGTCGGTATCCGGGACGGCCGTGCCGATGGCGTGGATCGTGGCGGGAAGGGAAATGATGCGCTGCCTTTGTTGCGCGCGGACGCGGTGGGCCGGTCATACCACCAAGTCGCGACCTGTTCAGCCCTTCAAAGCGCCCGGACCCGCCCTATCGTTCCCGCGCCGCCTGCCGCGCGATGGTCAGCAATTCGTGGCGCACCAGCAGATCGCCGGTGCCCCGGCCTGATCGGGTGGCGCGCTCTGCCTCCAGCAAGCGCTGGATCACGCGCTCGATGCCATGGCTGTCCCACAGCCGCACCTGCCGCGACACCAGCCCTTTTTCCTTCCAGAACACGGCCTTGCCCGCCGCCTCCATGGCCGTTTCCAGCCGTCCGCTGGCGTCGAAGCTGGTGCGGATATTGGCGATCAGCATCGCGCGGGTCATCAGCGGACGGATGACCGATGCCATCGCCGTGCTGGTTTCCTGCAAGCGCGTGAGTTCATGGTGCATGGCCTTTAGGTCACCACCCAGCACTGCGTTGACCAGCGGCGCGACCTCCGTATCGGGGTTGTCCGCTGACAGCGCGTCCAGCGCCTCGGCCGTCGCTTCGCACGGCCGGTCGGGCGCAGCGTCGAGATAGAGGATCAGCTTTTCGACCTCGCCCTGCATCAGCGCGCGGTCACCATTGGCAAGCGCCACGATCCGCCGCGCGAGGTCCGACGACAGGCGCAGGCCGCCCTCGCGGGCAATGGCGATGGCAATCTGCTCGGCCTCGCGCGCGTCGGGCTGGTAGGAGATGAAGGCCAGCACCGCCTTATGATCGAGCGCCAGCTTCAACAACTTAGACGTACCCTTGAGCGCGCCCGCGACCGCCACGACCGGATTGCCCGCCGCCGGGCTTTCGAGCAGCGCGGTCAGGGCAGGCAAGGATTCCTCGCCCATGCCGCTGACACGAATCCAGCGCCGGTCGCCGAACATGGAAAAGGATGCGGCCTCATCCGCCAGCCGGGCGGGATCATCGCGCAGCGTCGACCCGTCTAGGTCGATGCGTTCGGCCTGCGGCCCCATCGCCCGCTCCAACCGCTTGAGCAGCGCCTGGCTGCCCGCATCGTCGGGACCGTAGAGCAGGAAGAAGCGGACGTCGGCAGGCGGTGCGTCGAGCGCCTTTTCGATCTGGCCGCGATTGGCCTTCAAGGATTGGCCGCCTTGCGCGAAAATAGCGCTAGCCGGGTGACGATCTGGTCCGCCACCGTCTGCGACAGCCGCTCCAGCGCCGTGTCTTCGGCCGCGATCGTCGCATATTCGCTGGATGTCACGTCAATGCCCGCGTCCGACCCGGCGGTGTCGTCGAGGATTTGCGCGCCGGTCGCTTCGTCGATCAACTGGTAGCGCGCGCGCAGGGTGCGCCGTTCGCGGGTGACGGCGGCGTCGGCGCGCAGGCCGAAGCCGGTGATCTGGTCGTCCAGCTTCACGACCAGACGATAGCGCGGACCGCTGCCCCCGCTCATCGCCCCCAGCCGATCGTTGAGCGCATTGCGGACGAGCCAGCCGCCGCGTCCCTCGATCGGCGCGACATCGACATTGCCCAACGCCTGCGCCACCGCGCCCTGCGTTCCCCCGCCATAGACCGGGCGAAGGCCGCAGCCGGTCAGCAGGAGGGGGATGGCGAGAAGGAGGAGGAGACGCTTCATCCGCCTTCCATAGCCGCTGCATCGATCAATTCAAACAGTGCTCCTGCGAAAGCAGGAGCCCAGAGTCGAATGGCGTGCCCTGCATCCTGGGCTCCTGCTTTCGCAGGAGCGCGGACGGTCAAATAACCAGATTCACCAGACGATCGGGCACGACGATGATCTTCTTAGGCGTCGCGCCATCCAATATCCGCATGACATTGGGCGCCGCGAGCGCCAGCCGCTCCAGTTCGTCTTTCGCCGTCCCCTTGGGCACGGTGATGGTGTCGCGCAGCTTGCCCATCACCTGGCAGGCGATGGTGACTTCGTCATCGACCAGCAGCGCCGGATCGACCGTGGGCCAGGCGGCATCGGCGATCAGGCCGGTTTCTCCCATATCGGCCCAGGCTTCTTCGGCGAGATGCGGCGTCATCGGCGCGACCAGCAGCGCGAGCGCGCGGATGGCGGCGTTGCGCGATGCGGACGGCGCGGCTTTCTCGACGGCATTGGCCAGTTCGTAAATCTTGGCGACCGCCTTGTTGAAGGACAGCGCCTCGATATCCCTGGCGATCCCGTCGATCGTCTGGTGCAGTTTGCGGTCGAGCACCTTGTCGGTGCCCTCCGCCCCTGCTTCGATCTGACCGAAGAGCCGCCACAAGCGATTGACGAAACGCCACGATCCCTCGATCCCGCTTTCGGTCCAGGGCAAGTCGCGTTCGGGTGGGCTGTCCGACAGCATGAACCAGCGCACCGCGTCCGCGCCATATTGGGCGATGATGTCATCCGGATCGACGACATTCTTCTTGGACTTGGACATCTTCTCGACGCGGCCGACTTCCATGACGGACCAGCCCGGCGTCACTTCTGCGAACGTGCCTGCTGATGTCATTTCCCGGTACTCTTCGGGGCTGTACCAGATTTTTTTGCCGTCTGGGCTTATTCGTGAATACGTCTCATGCGTCACCATCCCCTGCGTGAACAGGCCAGTGAACGGCTCGGCAAAGCCCAATTGCCCCATATGCTGCAACGCCCGCGTCCAGAAACGCGCATAGAGCAGGTGCAGGATCGCATGCTCGACCCCGCCAATATATTGGCCGACCGGCAGCCATTTTTCGACCGTGGCGCGGTCGAACGGCTTGTCCTTGGGCTGGCTGGCGAAGCGGATGAAATACCAGCTCGAATCCGCGAACGTATCGAGCGTATCGGTTTCGCGCACCGCGGCCTTGCCGCACTTCGGACAATCGACATGCTTCCAGGTCGGATGGCGATCGAGCGGGTTACCCGGAATGTCGAAGGTCACATCGTCGGGCAGTACGACCGGCAACTGTGCCTTGGGCACCGGCACCGCGCCGCAGGTCTCGCAATGGATCACCGGGATCGGCGTGCCCCAGTAACGCTGGCGCGACACACCCCAGTCGCGCAGGCGGAACACGGTCTTGCCCGCGCCCCAGCCTTCGCCTTGCGCCCGCGCGATGACCGTGGCCTTCGCCTCCTCCACACTCATGCCGTCGAGGAAGCGGCTGTTCACTAGCCTGCCCGGCCCGACATAGGCTTCGTTGTGGATCGGCTTGGCTTCGTCGCCTTCCGCTGCGACGACCCGCTCCACAGGCAGCATATATTTACGCGCGAAGTCGAGATCGCGCTGGTCATGCGCGGGGACGCCCATCACTGCGCCGGTGCCATAGTCCATCAGCACGAAGTTCGCGATGAACACCGGCAACTGCCATTCGGGATCGAACGGATGGGTAACGGTCAGGCCCGTGTCGAAGCCCAGCTTCTCCGCCGTCTCCAGCTCGGCCGCGGTCGTTCCGCCCGCCTTGCACAGATCGATGAAGGCCTGCGCGTCCGGGTTTGCGGCCGCAACCTGCTGCGCCACTGGATGGTCGGCGGCGATCGCGACGAAGCTGGCGCCGAAAATCGTGTCGGGCCGGGTCGAATAGACCTCGATCGCCTGGTCGAATGGTGCAACCGGCTTGAAGTGGAATTGCAGGCCGACCGACTTGCCGATCCAATTCTCCTGCATCGTCCGCACTTTTTCGGGCCACTGGTCGAGGCTCTTCAGCCCCTCCAGCAAATCGTCGGCGAACTGGGTGATCTTGAGGAACCATTGCGACAGCTTGCGCTTCTCGACCGTCGCGCCTGACCGCCAGCCCTTGCCGTCGATCACCTGCTCATTGGCCAACACGGTCATGTCGACCGGGTCCCAATTGACCGCGCTTTCCTTGCGATAAACGAGGCCCGCTTCCAGCATGTCCAGGAACAGCGCCTGTTCATGGCCATAATAATCGGGGTGACAGGTCGCGAGTTCACGGCTCCAATCCAGCGCAAAGCCCAATTTCTTGAGCTGCGCCTTCATGTTGGCGATATTCTCATAGGTCCATTTGCCGGGATGGACCTTTTTCTCCATCGCGGCATTTTCAGCCGGCATGCCAAAGGCGTCCCAACCCATCGGGTGCAGCACTTCATGTCCCGTCATCCGGCGGAACCGCGCCAGCACGTCGCCCATCGAATAGTTGCGGACATGGCCGATATGGATGCGGCCCGACGGATAAGGGAACATCTCCAGCACATAGCTGCGCGGCTTGTCCGACATATCGTCGGCCTTGAAGCTCTGCTGCTCGTCCCAGATCGCCTGCCAGCGGGCGTCGGCCTCCAGCGGATTGAAGCGCCTTTGCATATTCACGTCCTACCCAAATGCGAGGGGGCTGGGCCTTTGCAAGCCCAGCCCCGAACCGTCAAAAAACTTGAGCTTCGCCTGCGCGCCGCCCAAGCGAAGAAGAATCAGCCGCCAATCGACGTGCGGCGCAGGTCGCGGGCCTTGGTCAGGATCACCTCTTCCAGCTTCTGCACGGTCGCGGCCTTGACCGGCGCGTCGAGCCACTGGCCGTTCTGGCTCACCTGGCGGCTGGCCGCGACACGCAGCGCGTCGGCGCGCAGATCCTGGTCGAGGATCGACACGGTCAGCTTCATCCGCTCATTGGGGCTGTTCGGGTTCGCGTACCAGTCGGTCACGATCACGCCACCGTTCGAATCGGTCTGCACCAGCGGCATGAAGGAAATCGTGTCGAGCGCCGCGCGCCACAGATAAGCGTTGACGCCGATCGTCGTCACTTTCGACGCAGCAAGGTCCGCCTTGGGCCGATCCTTGGACCCGCCACCGCAGGCGGCCAACGGCAAAAGCGCGACCAGCAGCAGGCCGGCGGAAACAGGGGCGGGAAAACGGCGGACCATCAGGCATGTCCTAGCTTGGAAAATGACGAAAAACAGGCTGCTTCTATAGTGGCCATGCAGCGTTGGGCAAGGGGCGCTGCGTCGGGACGGGGCGATCCTCGTTTCGCCGTGCCATCGCTGCCTTTTCAAACTCTGTGTGTTCCTTGCAACAGCTCCGACAAAAAGCCCGCCGCCCCCTAGCCAATGGAGGCTTTCCCCGTGTAGAGCGTTACACATAACAAGGAACAGGGGCGAGAATCGGGTCATGCGCGTACAAAGGGGACATCTGGCATTGGCGGGAGCGGCATTGACCGTGACCGGCTTCATGCTGTCTCCTGCGATCGGCGCGGCCAACAAGCTCGTCCAGATGCAGGTCGACGCGCCCGTGTCGCTCGGCGCTCTGGGCAGCATCTCCTCCTTCACGCCCACGACCAAAGACCCGCAATTGGCCGCCGCTTATGCGAAAATCGCTGCGTCCGCCAATCGTCAGGGCTTTCGTTTCACGCCGACCAGCGGTTCTTTGAGCGGCGAACGGTCGATCACCGTGATGGTCCGCGCCAGCGGTGAACGTGTCGCCGTGGCCCGCACGATCGACCCGATCGACATCAAGCCGGTCGCGTTCAGCCTGAACGGTGCGCAGAACTGGCGCAAGTTCGCGCTGCCCGAATCGGTCGGCCGCAAGCCGCTCGATCCGGTGCCGGTCGAAACCATGGTCGATGCCAAGAATTTCTCGCTGGATGACGCCAAGAAGGATCGTTTCAGCACCAAAATGCTGATCGAAACCCGCCGCGATGCCGTCGCCGCGACCCGCAACCCCGGCGCGGAGAAGGATTATTCGCTGGATCTCGCCAGCTCCTACTCGCTGACGCGCAACCTGAACGTCACGGCCGGCGTGCGCTACAATAATAATGTCGCGGGTCGCCTGACCCCGATGACCGACGACCGGCAGGACAGCCAGGCCGTGTATCTGGGCACCATCTTCAAATTCTGATCGGCTTGCGGGTTGAGTGAAGGTCGGCGGTTGATCTAATGGTCAACCGCGCAGGCTGATTCGTCGTTTCAGAATTTGCGGTTTATGTCAGATCGTGGCGCACAGGCCGTGATCATGCGCGATCGGTGAACCAGCCCGCTAATGCGGAAATCGCGGTGGCAGGCACAGCCAACAGGCCCAGAAACAAGAGCGCTACGGGCCACAAAACATCCGTATCATTTTTCATCCACAGGATGGGAAGCTGGGCGAAGGTCAACAACGCGCCTGCGTACCAGCCATGGCTCTTGCGCAACCAGCCTGCAATCCCGGATAGAAGAAGCGAAACGGGATACCAAAGCGTCCAGTAACCGGCTGCGTCCCATGGTTCCGCGACGCCTGCAATCTGACAAACAAGCTGCCAGTAGAGCCCGCCCATAAGGCACAGAGCGGCTACGCTAAACAATCGCGTTGCCCCCCACCAGCCCATCGATCGCTGCCCAGCCCTCCGCGCCGATCCCGCGCAGCATCCGTTGGTGCTGCGGCTTCACCCCACCCAGCGCCATCACCGGCCTATCCGCCTGCCGCGCCAGGGCGGTAAAGCGCACCCGACCCAAGCTGGCCGCCCCCGGATGCGATCGAGTGGGGAAGAGGGGCGATACGAAGACCATGTCCGCCCTGCCCCGCCGCGCGGCCATCACCTCGCGCGCGTCATGCGCGGCCATGCTGTGCAGCATCGGCCCGCCTGCCCGCCTTGTGTCGCGCCCATGCCAGCCATCGGCCCGCCACGCGGCCGCCGTCCGCCCATCGCCCGCCAGCAGCAGCACCAGCCGCCGTTGCCGCGCCACCTGCCTCACCGCCTCGAATAACGCTCGCCGCGCCTTCCCTTCCGTCCGGTAATGCCGGAACACGATTCCCGCTCGCCCCTTGGGCAAACGCGCCACCGCCGCCAGCAACGCCGCGTCGGTGACCCGCTCGTCGGTCATCAGCCAGATCGTCGGCAGTTTTTTGCGGTGGCGGCGGGTCATGACCCTGTCCTATAGCAGCGCGCATGACGACCGACAGCCCGCAAGCCGCCCTCCGCCTCTCCGCCCTGCGCGACGCCATCGATCGGGCGGCGCGCCTGACCGATCGCAGCGGCGAGGATATCACCCTGATCGCCGTGTCCAAGACGCAAGAGGCCGACGCCATCCGCCCGCTGATCGCGGCGGGCCAGCGCGTGTTCGGCGAAAATCGCGTGCAGGAAAGCCAGGAGAAATGGCCCGCCCTGCGCGACGAGCATCCCGATATCGCGCTGCATCTGGTCGGCCAGTTGCAATCCAACAAGGCCGCCGATGCGGTCGCGCTGTTCGATGTCATTCACAGCCTCGATCGCCCCTCGCTGCTGACTGCACTGGCCAAGGCGATGGACGCAGCGGGCAAGCGCGTCCCCTGCTATATTCAGGTCAATATCGGCGCAGAGGAACAGAAGGGCGGTTGTCCCATCGCCGACGTGCCCGCGCTGATCGCCGCCGCGCGCGATGCGGATATTCCACTGCTCGGCCTGATGGCCGTCCCGCCAGCGGATGTCGAACCCGCCCCCTATTTCGCGCTGCTCGCAAAAATGGCGCGGGAGGAGGGCCTCCCGCGCCTGTCGATGGGTATGTCGGGCGATTATGAAACCGCCATCATGCTGGGCGCGACCGATATTCGTGTCGGCACCGCCCTGTTCGGCGATCGTCCAACCCCCGCCCGCCCCGTGCCCAAGAGCGGGCGGGGAATGATCAGAAACTCCCCCGCAACGTGATGCCATAGGTGCGCGGTTCGGCGAGATAGGCGGAGATCAGCTGATTGGCCATCGGCGCGCCTTGGGCGAACTGGCCGGTGGTCGATGTCGCCGGGCTGCTTGACTGGAGCGGGCTGCTGAACGCCACCTGGGTATAATCCTGGTTGAAGATATTCTGGCCCCAGAATTCGATCGCCCAGCGCTGGTTCGGCCCGCGCAGGCCGACGCGCGCATTGACGACGGTGAAGCCGTCCTGATTCTTCTCCGGGAACAGGTCAGACCCGGTGTTGAAATCGCTGGTCATGCGGCCATCGACATAGAAGAGCGCCGACAGGCCGCTCGTGCCGATGTCCGGCGTCCAGGCGGCGCTGGCGGTCGTAACCATCTTGGGCGCATTGCTGTTGATCGATCCCGGCAACAGGAACAAGGCCGGGTCAAGCGGCACGCTGCCATCGCCGCTGCCGACCAGTCGGCTAGCGAACTTGGCTTCCGCATAAGTGAAGCCGCCGGTCACGCGGAAATTGCGTGCCGGGGTGGCGGTCATTTCCAGTTCGACGCCCTGGCTGATCAGCCCCGGCCCGACATCATCCGAGCCGCATGTCCGCGCCGCCGACAGCGCACTGTCGCAGCCATTGATGTTCTGGACGACGAAGCTGGTGCCGTTAAAGGTGTTCAGCTGGAAGTTCTTGAACTCCTGACGGAAGGCGGCGACGTTGGCGCTCCATTTGGGCTGGCTGTATTTCAGGCCGATTTCGAACGCATCGACCTTTTCGGCGGCAAAGCGCAGGCTGGCGACGTCGGCATTGCTGCGCGGTGAAAAGACCGCCGGAATGGCATTGAGGCCGGTCGATCCCAGCTGGAAGCGGTCGAGGTTGAAGCCACCCGCCTTATAGCCCTTCGAATAGCTGCCATAGAGCAGCAGATCGTCGGTCGCCTTCCACGACAGGACCGCCGTGCCCGACAATTCGCCGTCGCTGATCTTGTCATTGAGGTCGAGCGCATTGAGGCTGGTCGAGGCATTGCCAAGGCACCCCAGCGTCAGGATGCCGCCCGCCAGCGCTGCTGCGCTGCCCAGCGCCGGATTGGTGGCAAGGCCCGGTAAAGCGGAAGACTGGAACGCCGCGCAGGTCGCGTTATTATTGTTGAGGTCCGCCGAGAAGCGCTTGCTTTCGTGGGTGTAGCGCAGGCCCAAGGTCAGATCGAGCCGGTTGGTGACGTGGATGATATTATGGGTGAAGATCGCCCAATTTTCGCTCTTCTGGCGATAGATAGATCCGGTGTCGCCGGTGCCTGACGGAATCGCGGCCAGAGCGCGCAGGCCGTTACCCAAGCCCGTCGAGATCGCGCCCGCCTGGCCCGCCGCAACGGCGGCTGGCAGGCCGGCATTGATGAGGGCTGCGGTCAGCCCGGCGTTGAGATTGGCCTGCGTCCCCGCGATCAGCGGCTGAGTGGCAAGGCCACTACCGCAAGCGGCGAGCTGCTGCGCGGTGAAATTACTGTTAACGCTGGCTCCTGCCATCAGGCGGCAGGCGGCAAAGCGACCATAGTCCGCGCCGAAACGGATATTATCCTGCAAAGTCAGCCGTTCATTGGCATAATAGCCACCGACCAACCAGTCGAGGGCATCGCCAAAGGCAGAACCCTGCGCCCGCAATTCCTGCGTGAAGGTTTTGAACTGGCGATAAGTGTTGGGGTCGCGGTAGAGCAGGTCGGCGCGATTATAGTCATAATCGCCATAGTCGCTCGACTTGTAATCGCGATAGGCGGTGATGCTGGTCAGCTTCACGCCGCCCAGATCATAATTGATCTCACCCGATACGCCCCAATCCTTCAGCTTGCTGACATAATCGCGGCCAGGCGTGATGGTCAGTTCCCGGTCATAGGGGTCGGCGGCGATTACACTGCCCTGCCCTGCCAGGATCGCGGCAATGCGATTGAACGGCGCATCGGTGTAGCCGCCACCTGCGGCCGGGCGGCGCTCGCGCGCTTCGGTATAGGCTGCGCCGCAGCAGCTTTCATCGCGATTAGTATAATCGCCGATCAGGCGGATCGACAGATCGTCATTCGGCTCGATAAGCGCCTGTCCGCGCAAGAAATAACGGTCGCGGTCATTGGTGTCGCCGACCGTGGCGCCAGCGGTATCCACCAGCTTGTAGAAACCGTCGCGCTTGGACCATACGCCGTCCAGGCTGAGCGCGATACCATCGGCGATCGGCCCGGTGACACGGCCCGACAGCCGCCAATAATCATAATTGCCATAGGTGATCTCACCCTTGGCGCTGAACGTCTGTTCAGGGGCCTTGCTGATGATGTTGATCAGACCCGCCGATGCGTTGCGGCCGAACAGGGTGCCCTGCGGCCCGCGCAGCACTTCGACCCGTTCGATCTCGCCCAGTTCGTTGAGGCCCGCGCCGGTGCGCGAGCGATACACGCCGTCGATGAACACCGCGACCGAGCTTTCGAGGCCGGGATTGTCGCCGACCGTGCCGATACCACGGATACGCGCCGACGCATTGGCTTCGGACCCGGTGGAGGAAACGAGCAGCGAAGGCGCGAGCTGGTTGAGGGTGCGGATATCGCTTGCGCCGCTATTCTGCATCGCCTGCGCGCTGACGGCGGACACGGCGATCGGCACGTCCGACAATGGACTGGCGCGGCGGGTGGCGGTGACGATGATCTCGGCCGCATCCTGTTCGGCGGCGGCCTGCGGTGCCGCGACGTCCTGCGCCTGCGCGCTGGTTGCACCCATGACGAGCGCAATCACCGCAGCGGTCGATGCCCAAAGGCTCTGGTTGGTCATGATGGTCAATCCTCTCCTGTCCGCGCGGCTTTTTGCCGGGTCGGGACGTGCGGGTGATTATGCTGCCACAGCCGGGTTAAGGCAATAGACCCTAGCTTTTCTGCGCTTTTTTGCGGATGCGATGACAGAATGTTCATGCCCTGTTGCTTATCGGCAACGGCTTAATTTCCGGTTTCCGTAGCGTCGCCTTACGATAACGGAAAGCGGAGCATTCGGTCGGCAACCGGCACCAGCGCGGCTGCACCCGGCCCCACGGCACGCCGAATCTCGCCATGGCCCGCATCCAGCCCGCCGGTGAGCGCGCCGAGCGCAGGCAGAATCAGCTTGGTATCCGACGCGACGAAGCAGCGCCGCCCCACATGCCGCCCGCGCAGCGACAGGCGCAACTTGGGATGAAAATGACCGGATATTTCGGGCCGAACATCCTTGGGTTCCGCTTCATGCCGCAGCCATATTCCCCCGACCTCCGCCTCGGCGACCCGGTGCCCCCCCGGCATCGCCGCCACGCCGACATCATGATTGCCAGTGATCCAAGTCCAGTCCAGCCGCTGCGTCAGCGCGTCCAGCCGCCCACGCGCCTGCGGGTCCAGCCGCGCCGCGCCATCGGCATCATGGAAACTGTCGCCCAAGGACCAGACCGCCCGCGCGCCGGTCCGCGCCACCAGCGCCTCGATCACGTCCAGCGTCGCCTGGCTGTCATGGGGGGGAAGGAACTGGCCGAAACGGGCGTACCAGCTCGCCTTCTCGAAATGCAGGTCGGCGACCAGCAGCGCTCCGTGCAAGGGCCAGAATAGCGCGGCTTCCGGCAGAGCCAGAAAGTCGTGCCCCGCGAACGAAAGGGGAACCATGGCCCCGCCTATGCGCCTGTCCGTGCCCGCTTTCAAGAGCCCGCGCAAAGCCCTATAGGCCACCGCCATGTCCTATACCGTCGCTGCGCTTTATCGGTTTGCCACCTTCGTCGATCCCGACACCATCGCCGCCGATTTGCGCGCGCGCTGCGCCGATCTTGGCACCTGCGGCACGCTGATCGTCGCGCGCGAAGGCATCAACGGCACCGTGGCGGGCCGCGCCGATGCAATCACGACGCTGGTCGCCCATATCCGCACCCTGCCTGGCTGCGCTGACTTGGACGTCAAATATTCCGCCGCCCACAGCGCGCCCTTCGCCCGCATGAAGGTCAAGGTAAAGCCGGAGATCGTCACGCTGGGCGTCGGCGACCTTGATCCCGCAAGCCAGGCGGGCACGCATCTCGACCCCGCCGCATGGAACGCGCTGATCGCCGATCCCGACACGATCGTCATCGACACGCGCAACGCCTATGAAGTCGCGATCGGCACGTTCGAAGGCGCGATCGACCCCGAAACCCGCGCCTTTCGCGACTTTCCCGGCTGGTTCGACGATTTCGCACAGGGGCTGCGCGATCAGGGCCGGACGCCCAAGATCGCGATGTTCTGCACCGGCGGCATACGCTGCGAAAAATCCACCGCGCTGGTGAAGGCGCGCGGCTTCGATGACGTCTATCACCTCAAGGGCGGGATATTGCGCTATCTGGAGGAAATGCCGGAGAGCGAAAGCCGCTGGCAGGGCGATTGCTATGTCTTCGATGAGCGGGTCGCGGTGGGCCATGGCCTGAAGCTCGGCGACTATAGCACCTGCCGCGCCTGCGGCCTGCCCTATCCCAACGACGCCGAGCATATGTGCGAGGCTGACGCCTCAGGTGCCTGGCCGCATCGGGGTTAGAGTCAACCACCTCCGTTCGTTTCGAGCGAAGTCGAGAAACCTGTGCGCTGGTTTCTCGACTTCGCTCGAAACGAACGGATTAAGGCACCGTCTCCACCAGTTCCGCTATCTCGAATTGATAGCTTTTCCACCCCCGCATCCGTGCGCCATCCTCGGCCGCCGCGCGTTTCTTCTTCGCCTCCGCCAGCGAACGGGCATGGCCCCAGAACACCTCGGTCTTGCCATTGTCGAGCAAGGCGACGATCCGCCAATAATGGGTGAAGGGGTCGGCCGTCGGCCCGATCGTCTTGACATAGCCGTCCGCCATCGTGGCAGTTAGATAGCGTTTTTTGCGCGCCATGCCCCCTACCCCATATAGCGATGCAGCCCGGCCCCATGCGTGCGCAGCCAGGCGCGCGCAGGCTTGGGGTCAGCGCCATAGATGCGCGCATGGGCGGCGTGGAAGGCCGGACTATGGTCCATATGCAGCAGGTGCGCGAGTTCATGCGCCACCGTCGCCCGCCGCACCTCTGGCGGACACAGGATCAGCCGCCAGCTATAGCGGATCGCACCCGACGCGGTGCAACTGCCCCAACGGCTGCGCGGATCGCCCACGCCCACCGATGCGACGATCAACCCATGGTCACGCGCCAATTCCTGCGTCTCGGTCTCCAGCACCGCCTTGGCGCGCCGCACCAGCCAGCGCAGCACCCGCGCACCCACCGATTCCGCCGCACCACCCAATAGCAGCCGGTCACCCTCCAGCCGGATCGTGCGGCTCGCCCCCGCCTCCCAACAGATACGCACCTCGCGCCCCTCCAGCAGAAAGACCGCACCATCGGTCAGCGGCGTCAGCACGGGTTGCCTGGCCAGTTGTTGCCGCACCCAGCCTTCATGATCCTGCGCCCAGCCCAGTGCCCGCTTCAAATTCGCGCGCACCGGCATCGACAGCCGCACTTCGCCGCGCGTCCCGTCGATCGTCAGCCGATAGGCGCGCGCGCGTGCCGACCGGCGCACCCGCACCGGCGTCGGCACGCCATCGATCAGGATCGCGGCGTCGGGATCAGATATCCCGGTCGACAAGATGATTCTCCCAGTCGCCCGCATCGGCCTCCGCCACGGTCCACCCCCGCACCGATTCGCGCGCGCGATGCACCGCTTCCCGGTCGCCCGACAGCAGATAATGCCAGTCGGGCAGCGGCAGCCCCTCCCCACGCAGCCGATAGGCGCAGGTGCGCGGCAGCCAGCTGATCTGGCGCACCTTGGCCGGAGTCAGCCGCACGCAATCGGGGACGAATTTGCGCCGGTCCTTGTAATTGCTGCACTGGCCGCTTTGCCGGTCGAGCAAGCGGCAGGCGACATTGGTGGGATATATCCGCCCGCTATCCTCATCCTCGGCCTTGTGCAGGCAGCATTTGCCGCACCCGTCGCACAGGGCTTCCCATTCGGCGCGGTCGAGCTTGTCGAGCGGCTTTTCCCAGAAAGGCGTCACTTGATCCATTTTTGCAAGAACGCCAGCACCTTGTCCGGCGCGCCCTCGTCCACGTCCGGCGTGCCGGGATCGTCCACCGGAACCAGCGCCACCGGCTTGCCGTCGGGATCGAACAGATAGGGCGTGCGGCTATGCCCGACCAGATAATCGCTCGCGCCCGCGACCTTCTCGCTATTGTAGATGACGACGAAATCCTTGGCGACCTTGGCGATCTGATCGGGCGTCCCGGTCAGGCCGATGAGGCGCGGATGAAAGGCCGCGACATAGGTTTTCAGCACGGTGGGCGTATCGCGCGCGGGATCGACGCTGATCAGGATCGGTTGCACCTTGGCGGCGCGCTCCGGCGCGGCTTTCTCGAACTGGGCAAAGGCCTGCATGATCCGCTGCAGATCGACCGGGCAGACATCGGGGCAATAGGTATAGCCGAAATAGACGGTCCGATACTGGCCCTTATAATCGTCCCAGCGCGCAGGCTTGCCGTCCTGATCGGTCAGAGTAAAGGGCGCGCCGATCCGCGCACCGGCCAGTTCGCCCTGCACGCTGTCGCCGCTTGATGCCCCGCTTGATGCATTGCCGCCAGCGCCCATATTACAGGCAGCCAGCAGGGCGAGGCAGGGCAGGGTGAAGAGCATCCGGGCTTTGTTCATGGCGTGGCCAGCCATGCCCTGCTAGGGATGGATTTGCAAATGCAACGGGGCGCGATGATGAAGACCAGGTTTGTTTCTGCCATGATGACCATGATCGCGGCGGCGCTGCTCGTGCCCGGCGCGGCGCAGGCGCAATTTTCCGACGCCTATAATTTCCTGAAGGCCGTCAAGGACAAGGATGGCGAGAAGGTCACTGACCTGATCCAGAAACCCGGCTCCACCGTGATCAACAGCCGCGACATCAACAGCGGCGAAAACGCGCTGCATATCGTGGTCGCGCGACGCGACGCGACCTGGCTGTCCTTCCTGCTCGCCAAGGGTGCGAACCCGAACCTGACCGACAGTGAGGGCAACACGCCGCTGATGGACGCGGTGCAAGGCCGGTTCGAGGAGGGTGTGCAGACGTTGCTCGCCAACAAGGCGCAGGTCGACAAGACGAATGGCAGCGGTGAAACCCCGCTGATCCGCGCCGTCCAGTTGCGCGACCTCGGCCTCGTCCGCCTGCTGGTGGCGCAGGGCGCGAACCCCGACAAGCGCGACAGCATCGCGGGCATGTCCGCGCGCGACTATGCCGCCCGCGACAGCCGCACCCCTGGCCTCATCGAAGCGCTCGCCGCCGCCAAGCCAGCGGCCAAGCCCGCAGGCCCAGTGCAGGGTCCGGTTTTCTGACCCTCTAAGCTGCCCCCACAATAGCCGTCATTCCGGCCCTGAGCCGGAATCCATTAGCCTCTCTCCTGGAGAGAGGCTGAGCGGTAGAGCCAATGGATGCTGACTTTCGCCAGCATGACGGCCTGAATGGCACTCTGCGCGCATTCACGCCCTACCAGCCAATCTCCGCCGCATGATCCGGGTCGTTGATCGCGGTCAGCCGCCGTGCCGCGCGCCGGGCGAAGCGCAGCGTCTCCGCCTTGCGCCGCGCCGCCGCCAGCGGCTCGATCGGCGCGGGCCGGACTAGCTCCGCATCATATTGATCGGCGACGATCAGCCCGGTGCGGGCGGGCCATAGCGCTTCGCTGTCGAACAGGGTCAGGTCGAACCCCATCGGCACCGCCCAGAAATAGCGGTCGCAATAGTCGAAATAATCGGGCCATTTCATGTCGCCGAGCAAGTCCGCCCGGCTACACTTGATCTCGACGATGGTCAGCCGCCCGGCCCCGTCGATCGCCATAATGTCGGCGCGCCGCCCATTGGGCAGCGGCACTTCCGTTATCCCGCTCATATCGTGCCGGAAGAACAGGCGCAGCGTCCCGCGCGCCACCGCCAGCGCCGTGCCGTCGGTCAGGGGGGAACAAGTCTCGGTCAGGGCTGCAGTCATGCGGCAACCATAGAACAAGGCAGGAACAAAAGAAAAGGCCGATTCGGATTATCCGAACCGGCCTTTTTTGATGTGTGCCGCAAAATGTGCCTCAACACATTCCGCAATATTCAGCGATAGAAGATATGATTGTCGATCATCGCCAGCTTGGCCTTGCCCCAGCCCGGCGATACGCGGCGGGCGTGGAAGAACAGCGCGCCCTCGGCCCGGCTGTCCCAAGCGTCGGCCATGGCGATCTGCGCAATGGCAACGGCCTGACGCCAGCTGCGGCTTTCGGTGCGGATGGGCGGCATGCCGCCGCCGCGCACGAAGCTGAACTGGCTCGGCTGATACACGACGCCGCACAGGCTGCTCGCGAACCGGCCGGACTCGGCGCGATTGATGATCACGCGCGCGACGGCCAGCTGGCCTTCCAGGCTTTCGCCCTTGGATTCGAAATAGACCGCTCCGGCCAGGCACTGCATCTCGCCATCCAGCTGTTCGGGCGTGCCTTGGGCATCAACCAGCGCAGCGAGGCTATCGGCCTGCATCTCGGAAAAGGTGGAAGAAACATTGTCGGCCTTAGGGGCCGAAGCCAGCGGCTGCACGATCTCGCGCGGCGCGGCAAAAGTGACGGCGGGCTTGGCACCGGCCGAAGGCGCTGTGGTCAGCGCATTGTCCCTGGACAGGGACACCGAGGATGGGATGGCTTCACCGGCCATCGACATGTCGGATGCCGTGACCGCAGCAGCGGCGGACAAAGCAAAGGCCGCGATAATCGCAGCTCTTAGACGAAAACTCATTTTTACTCAAAATCATGCGGTTCTTGGCCGGAAACGTCGTCTTTTTTAACCCACTTTGTCCGACGACCGGCCGCCCCCCGTCTGCGTGTTTACCGCGCCCGCCCCCCTTGGACGATTGCGGCAACCTGCGCGTTCAGCGTGGGCGGGCCTCTGCACGGGCCATTGCGATATGTCAACGATCAGCAGATTGTTTCAGCGGCGAGCCGTTCCGCTTCCGGGATGTCGAGTTCGATAACCCACAGATCGGGGTCCGACCGGCGGCGCCGCTCGATATAGGGAACCATCGCTTGCGCCCCCTCCTCGGGGTCAGGTCCACAGCGCATCAACGCATGACCGCCGGTAAAGTTCGACACCCGCTCGAACAGCCCGGTTTCCTGGCCTTTTTCGAGCGTCTGGACCAGAATCACGCCGCTGATATCGTCGCCTTTGACCAGGATGGTGGCAAAGCCCCCGACCGCCGCCACCCGCCGTCGCAACGCGCCGACCAGCATCGCACTGGTCAGCCGGGCAGGGGGCTGTTCAGCCATGATAGCCGGGCAGCGATGACAGCGGAAATTGCGACCGCATGAAGGTGCCGGTGCCACGGCCCACCTCTTCGCCATGCGAATCGACCAGGCTGGCTTCGGCGACATAGACTCGGCGCTTGCCGCTGATCCAGCGCCCTTCGGCCCGGATTCGCCCCGGCGCGATCGGCCGGGTGAACAGCAGGTTGAAGGCGGTGGTGAGCAGGAAGCGATCGCTCACCAGGCTGTTGGCGGCATAGAAGGCCGCATCGTCCAGCATCTTGAAATAGACCGTGCCATGGACGGCGCCCGCGGCATGAAACTGGCTTTCATCGACATCGAAGTCGATGACGCAGCGTCCCGGTTCGCTGATCGCGATCTCCGACCGGAACAGCCGGTTGATCGGCGCGGAGCGGTAGAGATTTTCGAGCGCCCGGAAATGCGCGGTCTCGCCGCTGTCCGGTACGCCGGCGTCAGGCTGCGTCACGCGCCCCGCCACCGGCCAGCAGGGCATGAAGCGCCCCGGTCGAACGCGCGCCGCGCAACCGGGCGACCTGCGCCTCATCGCGCAGATAGCGCGACACCCGCGCCAGCGTCTTCAAATGCTCCGCCCCACTGTCGACCGGCGACAACAGCGCAAAGACGATATCGACCGGCAGGTCATCGACCGCATCGAACGGCGTCGCCGGATCGAGCAGCACGACCACGCCGCACATCTTGTCGAGGCCTGTGATCTTGGCATGGGGAATGGCGACGCCGCCACCGAAGCCGGTCGAGCCCAGCCGCTCGCGATCGAACAGCGCGTCGGCGACCATGTCCGCGTCCAGCCCATAGGCATCGGCGGCGAGCGCCGCGATCCGCTGGAACAACTGCTTCTTGCCGTTCACAGACAGGCCCGTAGCGAGCGCGTCGGGTGAAACGATATCGTTGAAATGCACCATCACATGTCCGATCCAACCGAGCCGCGCCCAGTCAGGACTTCATGCGCCTATGCTCAGGGAATTAAAGCCCGGCCCCATAAGCCGCCTGCGCCACAAGGTCAACAGGCGGCCCTTGGAACCGGGTAGCGCTCAGCTTGCCTGGATGCGCGGTTCTACCCAGCCGATCGTCCCGTCATGGCGGCGATAGACCATATTATAGGCCGCCGTCCCGGCATTGACGAACAGCAGCGCATTGGTGTTGCGCAGGTCCAGCATCATCACCGCGTCCGATACGCTGGCTTCGGGAATGTCGACACGGGTTTCCGCGACGATCAGCGGCGCGTCCTCGACCTGTTCCTCTTCATCCGCGGGCGAGGCGAAGATGGTATAGCCTGCCCCGTCAATATCATCGATGTTGAAACTGCTCACCCGCTGCGCTTCTGCGGCGACAGCCTGGCCATGACGGTCCTTCAGGCGGCGCATATAGCGGCGCAGCTGCTTTTCGATCCGTTCGGCCGCCTGGTCGAAGGCGGGATGCGCCTCCTGCGCCTCGCCCGCGCCTTTGAGGATCAGGCCGGTCATCACATGGCAGACGATGTCGCAGTGAAAGGCGCCATGCGGGGCCGGTCGAAAGGTCACATGCGCGGAGATTGTGCGGGAAAAATATTTCTCGGCAATCGCTTCCATGCGGGTCGCGACATGCTCCTTGAGCGCCTCGCCCGTATCGACCTGATGCCCGGAAACACGAATATCCATATGCCTTCTCCTTGTTCTTGCGGGCCGCAGGACACGGCCCGGTTGACTGGGGGCATGCAGGCGGATTGTCAGTCCGCTTGTGCCCCCTCCAGCCAGAGCGGCTTGTCGAGCGTCCTGATGAACGCTCCATGCCGTTCCAGCTCCGTCGCGCTCGCCGCAAAGACCCGCGCGGGACGAACTGGGCGAACCGCGACCTGCGCCGCGAGTTCCGCCGCAACCTCTTCTTTTGCTGCCTCCTGTGCCAGACCCAGGCCGATCTGACGGCCTCCGGTCAGTTCGATGTAAAGCTGCGCCAGCAATTCGGCATCGAGCAGCGCGCCATGTTTGATGCGATGGCTGCGGTCGATGCCATAACGGGTGCAGAGCGCGTCCAGGCTATGCTTGGCACCCGGATGCATGGTCCGCGCGATCGCGACCGTGTCGATCATCCGGTCGAGCGACACTTCGCCGCGCCCGCACAGCCGCAATTCATGGTTGAGGAAGCCGAAATCGAACCGCGCATTATGCGCGACCAGCGGGCTGTCCTCCAGAAAGGCGAGCAGGTCTGCAACGCCGCTGGCAAAGAGCGGCTTGTCCGACAGGAAATGGCTCGACAGGCCATGCACCGCTTCGGCGGCGGCGGGCATGTCGCGCTGGGGGTTGTAATAAGCGTGGAAGGTCCGGCCGCTGGGCACACGATTGATAAGCTCGATACAACCGATCTCGACCATTCTGTCGCCGGATGCCGGGTCAAATCCCGTCGTTTCGGTATCGAATATAATCTCGCGCATCGCCCTCTTCATATCGACTCTATGGGCCAACCCTTATCTGCCTGTCTTGCGGCCAAGGCAAGCGACCAGACGTCGCACTTGCGCACGGGTTTCGGCGAAGGTCGTGCCGGTCTGGATGAGATGATCGGCGCGACGACGCTTTTCCGCGTCGGGGGTCTGGAGATGCAGGATCTGGCGGAATTTGGCGACCGTCATGCCCGGCCGCGCCAATACCCGCTTGCGCTGCTTCCACGCGGGCGCGCTCACCACGATCACGCCCGCCAGCCGCTTCTGCCCGCCCGTTTCGAACAGCAAGGGAATGTCGAGCAGGACGAATGTGCGCGATCGGTGACGGCGCAGAAACCGGCTCCGCGCCGCGCGCACCGCCGGATGGACGATCGCTTCGAGCGCCTTGCGTTCCTGCGGATGCCCGAACACCGCCGCGCCCAGTTTCGCGCGATCCACGCCCTTGGCGCCGGTCGTGCCGGGAAAGCGTGCCTCGATCGCTGGCAGCAGCGCACCGCCCGGCCCCTGCAGCCGATGCACTTCGGCATCGGCGTCGAACACCGGCACGCCTTCACGGGCGAACATCGCCGCGACCGCCGACTTGCCCATGCCGATCGATCCGGTCAGGCCATAAATCTTCATCAGTCCGCCGCGAGCAACAGCGCGCGCAATTCGGCGTCCAGTTCACGGGGCGCATGCGCATCGAAGAAGATGTCAAAGGCGAGCGCCGCCTGCCCGATCAGCATTTCCAGCCCGTCGAGCGTCTTGAGCCCACGATCCCGCGCCGCCTTGAGCAAGCCCGTCTCCAACGGCGCATAGACGATGTCATAGACCGTCGCGCTCGGCGGCAAGGGCGTCAGGTCCAACTCCAGCACCGGCTGTCCCACCATCCCCAGCGACGTCGAATTGACGAGCAGGTCGGCGGCGGGCAGGGACTCGCCCATGCCGATCACCGCGCCCTTCACCCCGGCATGATCGAGCATCGCCTGCGCCTTGGCCGCATCGCGCGCCATGATCGTAATGTCGGGCACGCCAAGGCTCGTAAGCGCAAACAATATCGCCCGCGCCGCCCCGCCCGCGCCGATCAGCACGGCGCTGCGCCCCTTCCACCGATCGCGCAGCAGCGGCTGGAGAAAGCCGCCCGCATCGGTATTGGTGCCGATCAATGGCCCGCCGGTTTCGCTGGCGATCGTGTTCATCGCCCCGATCCGCTCGCGCACCCCACCCGGATCATCGGTAAAGTCCATCACCGCCATCTTGTGCGGAATGGTGACATTGCACCCCAGCCAGTCCGGGTCGGCCCGCCGCTGGAGGAAATAACTGGCCAGCCCTTCGGGCGTCACATGCGTCTTGCGATATTCCGCCTCGATATCCAGCGCATTGAGCCAGAAATTATGGATGAGCGGCGATTTGCTGTGCGCGATCGGGTCGCCGATCACTTCGGCATAGGGAAGGCCTTGAGTCATGCCGTCAAAACACCCCGCACACGCAAAAAGTTAAGCAAGGGCAACAGCGGCAAGCCCTGGATCGCGAACTGGCTGCCTTCGACCTTGGCGAACAATTGCGCGCCAGGCCCCTCGATCCTGTAGCAGCCCACGCACCAGCGGCATTCGTCCCAGTCGCCGTCCAGATAGGCAGCGATGAAGGCGTCGGACAAAGGCCGTACCGTCATCCGCACGCGCTCGATATGCCGCCAGATCGGCTCGCCATTCAGCACGATCACCGCCGCGCTGTGCAGATGATGCACCCGCCCCGACAGCAGCCGCAATATCCGTTCGGCATCCGCGCGATCGACCGCCTTGTCGATCATCATGCCCCGTTCCTCGCCGCCATCCAGGCTCAGCGTCTGGTCGCATCCCAGCACCAAAGCGCCCGGCACCCGGCGCGACACTTTGCGCGCCTTGAGTTCCGCCAGCGCGTCGGCCAGCGCGCGCGCATCCAGCCCGTCGGCGCGCAATGCGTCCTTCGCTGCCTCCTCGTCGACGCCGGGCGACAGCGCCTCGAACGGCACCTGCGCCGCGCTCAGCAGCGCGCGACGGCTCGCGCTTTGCGATGCCAGCACGATCATGCCCAAAACCTCATAAAGCGTCGCCTTCCGCCAATTCCCGGTCGTTGAACAGGTTGATGATCGCCGCCGCCGCTTCCTCGATCGACCGGCGAGTCATGTCGATCACTGGCCAGCCATTGTCGGCGAACATCCGCCTGGCAAAGGACAATTCCTCCTGCACCTTGTCATTGTCGACATAGGCGGTTTCGGGCGTCTGGTTGAGCGAGAGCAGCCGGTTGCGGCGGATCTGGATCAACCGTTCGGGGCCGACCGTCAGCCCAACCACCAGCGGATGTTTGAGGCTGTAGAGATTGCTTGGCGGCGGCGATTCCGGCACCAGCGGGATATTGGCAGTCTTATAGCCGCGATTGGCGAGGTAGATGGACGTCGGCGTCTTGGACGCGCGCGACACGCCCGCCAGCACGATGTCGGCTTCTTCCCAATTTTCATGCCCCACCCCGTCATCATGGGCAATGGTGAACTGGATCGCCTCGATCCGCGCGAAATAGGCTTCGTCCAGCACATGTTTGCGCCCCGGCCGGGTGCGGGTTTCCTGCCCCAATATGTTGGACAGCGCATCGGCGACGCTATCGAGCGCCGCGACATGGGGCAGGCCGAGCGCGCGGCAGCGCGTCTCCAACCGTTTGCGCAACGGGTGGTTGGTCAGCGTGAAGAGCACCAGCCCCGGATTGGCGGAAATCTCTTCCATGATCCGGTCGAGATGGACTTCGGATCGCACCATCGGCCAGAAATGGCGGATCGCATCGACATTTTCGAACAGACCGATCGCCGCCTTGGCGATATTCTCCAGCGTCTCGCCGGTGGAGTCCGAAAGCAGGTGGAGATGGATGCGCGCCATGGTCCATATCTCTGTGCATAGGCTGTGGATAAAGCAAGGGACGAAATGGGGAGCAATGGACCCCCGATTTTCCCTCCACACTGCCCGGACTCTTATCCACAGACCCCCAACAGACCCGCTTTTTCCTCAACAGCCTGTGGATAACGGGGATAAGTCAGGGGACTCGGATGGGCAAGGCAGGGCGTATCGGAGTCAAGCTGTTGGCAAAAGCGGGCACAACGCATAAACCCCGCTGCCAACGCCCCTACTATCTCCAACATTCCTATTTGAATCTTAATAGAAGAGAAGAGAGTCCGATGCCTTTCGACCCGATGGCCGACCCCGTGGCCAAGCCGCTCCTTGGCGTCCTGTGGGGGGAACGCCCTGCCGTGCCGCCCATGTGGCTCATGCGGCAGGCCGGGCGCTATCTGCCCGAATATCGCGCGCTGCGGGCCGACAAAGGCGGTTTCCTCGAACTCGTCTATGACAGCGCGGCCGCGGCCGAAGTCACGCTTCAACCACTGCGTCGCTTCGGCTTTGACGGCGCAATCCTCTTTTCCGACATTCTCATTGTCCCCTATGCGATGGGACAAAATCTCTGGTTCGAAACCGGCGAAGGCCCGCGCCTCGCCCCGATCCTCAGCGACACCGACCTCTCGACCCTGAAACCTGATTTTAGCCGCTTCGAGGCGGTCTATGAGACGGTGCGGCAGGTGAAGGCAGCCCTGGACCCCTCGGTCACCTTTCTAGGCTTTGCAGGCAGCCCCTGGACCATCGCCACCTATATGGTCGCGGGCCAGGGCAGCAAGGATCAGGGCGCGGCCCGTCGCCTCGCTTATGGCGATCCCGCCCGCTTCGGCGCGCTCATTGACGCGATCGTCGAGGCGACCGTTACCTATCTGTCCGGCCAGATCGAGGCCGGGGTCGAAGCCGTCCAATTATTCGACAGTTGGGCCGGCAGCCTCGCCCCGCTCCAGTTCGAACGCTGGGTCATCGCACCCAATGCCGCGATCGTCAGCCGGTTGAAGGCGCTGCATCCCACTATCCCGATCATCGGCTTCCCCAAGGGTGCCGGCGCGAAACTCGCCGATTATGCCGCAGGCACAGGCGTCGACGCGATCGGCGTCGATGAAACCGTCGATCCGCACTGGGCCAATCGCGTGTTGCCACAGGGGATACCGGTGCAGGGCAATCTCGATCCGCTCGCCCTCATCGCCGGCGGCCAGGCGGTCGAACAGGCGGTGGACAATATCCGCGCGGCCTTCGCCGACCGGCCCCACATCATGAACCTTGGCCATGGTATTTTGCCCGACACCCCCATTGCGCATGTCGAAGCATTGCTTAGCTATGTGCGGCAGGAGGAAAACGTCTGATGGCCTATCTTGGTGCTGCCTATCTCTGGGTGAAGGCTGCCCATCTCATCTTCGTCATCTTCCTGATGGCGGGGCTGTTCATGATCCCGCGCTTCTTCGTCTATCATCAGGAATGCGCCGTCGGCTCGGACGAGGACCGCAAATGGATCGACCGCGAACAGCGGCTCTTGAAGATCATCCTCAATCCCTCGCTGGTGCTGGTCTGGGTCCTGGGCCTCATGCTGATGGTGGAAATCGGCGCGTGGAGCTTTGGCTGGTTTCACCTCAAACTGCTCTTCGTCATCGCTCTGTCGGGCTATCATGGCTGGATCGCCAGCTATGCCAAGAAACTCGCCAGGGGCCAGCGGACCATGACCGACCGCCAACTGCGCCTGCTCAACGAAGTCCCCGGCGTGGCTGCGGCGGTGATCGTCATCGCGGTAATCGTAAAGCCCTTCTGATCCTGCTTGGGACCCACCCACCCCGTTCGGGCTGAGCCTGTCGAAGCCCCTTTCTTTTCTTTCGGAAGAAAAGCCCTTCGACAAGCTCAGGGCGAACGGCGGGCAGGGTGTGATAACGCTCCAAAACCCAGCAAAATGGTAATATTAGATAGTTAGCTAACTATCGAAAACCCTAAACTGGCTCCACCGCGATATTGTCGATCAGCCGCGTCTTGCCCAGCTTCGCCGCCCCAAGCAATCGGGCCGGCCGGTCCAGCACCGTCATGGGTTCCAACGTCACGGCATCGCACAGCGCCACATAGTCGATCGGCCCGAACCCATGATTTTCCAGTATAATCATGGCCTTGTCGGTCGCGGATTCGACACTCTCGCCCTTCTCCATCAGCCGCTTGGCCTCGCCCAAAGCGCGCGGCAGCGCTAGCGCGGCCTTGCGCTCCGCTTCGCTCAAATAGGCATTGCGCGAGGAAAGCGCCAAGCCATCCTCGGCGCGCTGGGTCGGCAAACCGATAATATCGATACCTATGTCCAGGTCGCTGTTCGCTTGGCGGATCACGGCCAGTTGCTGATAGTCTTTTTCGCCGAAAATCGCGACATCGGGCCGCACTTGGTTGAACAATTTCGTGACCACGGTGGCGACGCCATCGAAATGGCCAGGCCGCGCCGCGCCATCCAATCCCTCGCTCACCCCGGACACGCTGACATTGGTGGCAAAGCCTGTCGGATACATGACCTCGACCGGCGGCAGCCAGAGCAGGTCCACGCCCGCCGCCGCCAGCATCGCCGCATCCTTCGCCTCGCGCCGGGGATAGGCGTCCAGATCCTCGGCTGGGCCGAATTGCTTGGGATTGACGAAGATCGACACCACGACATGCCGCCCATGCCGCTTGGCTTCCTGCACCAATGCCATATGCCCGTCATGCAAAGCGCCCATGGTTGGCACCAGCGCCAACGGCTTTCCATCGGCTTTCAGCGCCGCGACGGCAGCGCGAAGGGCGGGCAGGTCAGACAGGGTTTGCACGGGGGGAACGGCTCCGATAAGGGCAGGGGAACAAGCGGTCGACCTGCTGGGCTGCGGCCTTGGCGGCCACCAGGAATCATGGCGACAATCAACGGGGTTATCAAGCGACCAATGGGCAATCCAACGCCGCATCTCATCGTCTTTGCCAATGAAAAGGGCGGCACGGGCAAGTCGACCACAGCGGTCCACACAGCCATCGCCCTGACGGCGCTTGGCCATCGCGTCGGCATGATCGATCTCGATCCGCGCCAGCGCACCGTCACCCGCTATCTGGAAAACCGCGCCGAAACCGCGCGCCGCCGCCAGATCGACCTGCCTGCGCCCGACTTTGCCGTGCTGAAAGGCGACAGCCTCGAAGCGCTCGACGCCGAAGTCGCCACCATATCGCAGGACAAGGATTTCCTGATCGTCGACACCCCCGGCCGCGACGATGTCTTTGCGCGCCACATGGCCGCGCGCGCCAATACGTTGGTCACGCCGATGAACGACAGTTTCGTCGATTTCGACCTGATCGGTCAGGTCGATGCCGAAAGTTTCAAGGTCCGTCGCCTGTCCTTCTATTCCGAACTCATCTTCGAAGCGCGCAAGACCAGAGCCAAGGCCGATGGCGTCTCGATCGACTGGGTGGTGCTGCGCAACCGGCTCCAGCATCATGACGCCCGCAACAAGAAGCGGGTCGGCGACGCGCTGATGGAATTGTCGCGCCGGGTCGGTTTCCGCGTCATCCCCGGATTGTCGGAGCGCGTGATCTTCCGCGAACTTTTCCCGTCCGGCCTGACCCTACTCGATAAGGGGCATCTGGGCGAACTGGGCGTCAGCCACATCGCCGCGCGCCAGGAATTGCGCGAAATGGTGTCGGGGCTTGCCCTGCCCACGCATGCGGGTGCGGTGCCCGTGGACATGCTCGGCGCGGCCTGATGGGCTGGCTGGCGCTGCTGCTCGTCGCCCTGGCCGGCTGGCTCATCTGGACCGGGAGGCTGCAACGCATGACGGCGAAGGATGGCATGGCGCTCGGCGCGGCGCTGGTGGGTGCGGTGCTGGCGGCCAAGGGCAAGCCGGTGATCGGCGCGCCGGTGCTGATCGGCGCAGGGCTGTTTCTGCTGCGTCGCTATAAACCCCGTACCCGCGCGACACCGGCCCCGCCTCAGCACCGGATCGACGATCTCGCCCAGGCGCGCGCCTTGCTGGGGGTCGGTCCCGATGCCGATCCCGCCGCCATCCGCGCGGCGCATCGCCGCCTGATTGCCTCGGTCCATCCCGACAAGGGTGGCACCGAAGCGCTGGCGGCACAGATTAACGCCGCGCGCGACCTGTTGCTGGCCGACCGGCAAGAGGGATGAGCCATCGGTTCGACCCGACGCTGCTGCGCGATTATGATCTGCGCGGTACGGTGGGGCGAACGCTGAATGCTGCCGACGCCTGGGCCTTGGGCCGCAGCTTTGGCACCGTCATCGCGCGGGCAGGGGGATCACGGGTCGCGGTCGGCTATGACGGGCGGCTGAGTTCCCCGATGCTGGAAGCGGCGCTGGTCGACGGGCTGACCGCCAGCGGCATCGACGTGCTGCGCATCGGCCTTGGCCCAACCCCGATGCTCTATTTTGCCGAAATGACTTGCGAGGTCGATGGCGGCATTCAGATAACCGGCAGCCATAATCCCGGCGATCAAAATGGCTTCAAGTTGGTACAGCGTCACGCGCCGTTTTTCGGGGCGGACATCGTGCGATTGGGCCAGATGGCGGCGGCGGGCGACTGGGATGCCGGGGCAGGGCGGGTCGACACGATCGCCCTGATGGATCGCTATGTCGCTCGGCTGATGCAGGATTTCGACGGTCGGGCCTGGCGCATCGGCTGGGACGCGGGCAATGGCGCGGCCGGGCCAGTGGTCGAGGCGCTCGTGCAATTGCTGCCGGGTGAGCAGCATCGGCTTTTCACCCAGATAGACGGCAATTTTCCCAACCATCACCCCGATCCCTCCGTGGAGGCGAACCTTGCCGATCTGCGCGCGCTCGTCCTCGACAAGCAGCTCGATTTCGGTGTGGCTTTCGATGGTGATGGCGATCGGATCGGCGTGATCGACGGGCTGGGCCGCACCATAGCGGGTGATCAGTTGCTGGGCCTTTTCGCGGACGACCTGCTCGAAAAGCACCCCGGCGCCCGGATTATCGCGGATGTGAAGACCAGCCAGACCATATTCGATCGGATCGCGGCACGGGGCGGGCGGCCCGATATGTGGAAAACCGGCCACAGCCATATCAAGTCCAGAATGAAGCAGATAGGCGCGCTGCTCGCTGGCGAGATGACCGGGCATCTCTTCTTCGCGGATGATTATTATGGCTATGATGACGGCCTCTATGCCGCGATCCGGCTGATCCGCGCAGCGAGTGGGGCAGGGGGCAGCATCACCGACCGGCGCAGCGCCATCCCCGCCATGGCGGCGACGCCCGAACTGCACATTCCCGTCGATGACATGCGCAAATTCGCCGTGATCGACGAGATTTGCGCGCGTTTGGCGGCGTCAGGTACGGATATGCAAGCCATCGACGGCGCGCGCGTCACCACCGCGGACGGCTGGTGGCTGCTGCGCGCCTCCAATACGCAGGCGGCACTGGTGGCGCGCGCGGAATCAATCGATTCAGCCGGATTGGCGCGACTGATCGCCGAAATCGATTCGCATTTGTTGGCGTCCGGGCTGGATCGCGTAAAAATCTGATCCATGCGGCTTTTCGCTGACCTGGCTTCCCTTACGGAATAAAAGGCCTGCTCAAACGATTGCAAGAAACGCAATCAAACATGTCCGTTTCGCATTTGCAACAAAGGCGATGGCCCAGCAAAAGGAGCGGGCCTTTCAGGCATCCTCTCCTAAAACTTTACAAGTCGTCCTCCGGGTCGGCTTTTTTTTTGCATTTTTTCCAGGGCGCTGTCGCACCCGTTCGCCGTAACGTCAGCCAGCATCGCCATCATAAGCGGACCGAAACCCCGCCGGATATTCACCGCTAAACACTGGAATTTAACCATAGTGTTGGTAAGCGGCCTGCGTCAAAAGCCCGCGTCCTTGCCATATATGGCCGCGCGGGCTGAAAATAGCCGTAGAGGATCTGCCATGTCGTTCAGCCGCCGCCTCCCGTCCTTCCTGCTTGTCGCAGGTGCGATCGCCGCGCCCGTCCCGGCGCTGGCCGGGGGCTTTTACCTGCAGGAACAATCGCCCAAGGAAACCGGGCGTGCCCTGTCGGGCGGCGCGGCAGCGGGCGATGACCCCTCGACCGTCTATTTCAATCCCGCCGCGATGACCGAATTGTCGGGCATCCAGACCTCGGTCGGCGGCATCGCGCTGTTCGCCAAGGCGCAGCAAACCAATCGCGGCACCACCCGCACGGTTCCCGGCGTGACGACGCAGGTACCGGTCAGCGGCACCAATGGCGGCAATGCGTTTGAAAGCGTGATCCCCATCCCCAGCTTCTATGCCACCGGCCAGGTCAGCGACCGGCTGTGGGTTGGGCTGGGCGTCAACGCACCATTCGGCCTGAAGCTGGAATATGAGGATGGCTATTTCGGGCGCTATGACTCGCTCTACACTGACCTCAAAACCTATAATATCCAGCCGTCGGCCGCCTATAAGCTGACCGATAACCTGTCCGTCGGCGGCGGTGTCGATGTGCAATATGTCAAGGTGACGTTAACCAACGCGCTGCCGCAACTCTCGCCGCTGCTGGCCGATGGCCACGCCTCGGTTAAGGGCGATGATTGGTCGGTCGGCTGGAATGCCGGGCTGTTCTATCGGGCGGGCGATACCCAGTTCGGCGTCCATTATCGCTCGCGCATGAAGCATAGCCTTGAGGGTGAGCAGGTGATTTCTGGCCTTGCCGGGCCGCTGGCCGGTGCCAATGGCAGCTTCGCCGCCACCGCGCCGCTGACCCTGCCCGATATCGTCACCCTGTCGATGACGCACCGTCTGACACCGCAATTGCGGGCGATGCTGACAGCGCGCTGGTATAATTGGTCGGTGATGCAGGCGATCACGATCAACGCCGCCAACGGCACATCGGTCAAGGAACTGGAATATAGCGACACCTTCAGTGTCAGCGCGGGAGGCGAATATGACGTCAACGACAAGCTGACGCTGCGCGCGGGCACGATGTTCGATCGCTCGCCGACCAATCCGCAGCATCTGACCACCCGCGTTCCTGATGGCGATCGCGTCTGGCTCAGCGGCGGCGCGACCTGGAACCTCTCGCAGTCCTTCGCGCTGAACCTGAGCTACGCGCATACCTTCGTGGAAAAGGCGAACATCATCCGCCCGGACAGCTATTTCCCGGCGCCTGCCACCGTCACCGCCACGACGCGGGCGCAGACGAGCGGCAATGCCGATCAGATCGCCGCGTCGCTGACGATGCGTTTTTGAAGAAGCGGTGCCAGCCCGACTGAAACACCAAAAGGCAACGCTTCTAACCGTCACCAAATATCCCTATAGGGGCTTCGTAACAACGGAGCCCCTTTTTCATGTCCGACCATAATCCCGGCCTGCGCCCCTGGCGCGATATTGCCCGTCGGCAGAGCCGACAGATCATGGTCGACAATGTTCCGGTCGGCGGCGGCGCGCCGGTCACCGTCCAGACCATGACCAACACGCTGACCCACGACATCAAGGGCACGATCGACCAGATCCGCCGCTGCGAGGAAGCGGGTGTGGACATCATCCGCGTCTCCTGCCCCGACGAGGAATCGACCGCAGCGCTCAAGCAGATCGTGCGCGCGGCCCGCGTGCCGATCGTCGCGGACATTCATTTCCACTATAAGCGCGCGCTGGAAGCCGCCGATGCGGGCGCCGCCTGCCTGCGGATCAATCCCGGCAATATCGGGTCGCAGGCGCGAGTGAAGGAAGTGGTCGATGCCGCCAAGGCCAATGGCTGCGCCATCCGCATCGGCGTCAATGCGGGCAGCCTCGAAAAGGATTTGCTCGAAAAATATGGCGAACCCTGCCCCGAAGCGCTGGTCGAAAGCGCGCTCGACCATATCAAGCTGCTCCAGGACCAGGATTTTCACGAATATAAGGTCGCGGTGAAGGCGAGCGACGTGTTCCTGGCGGTCGCGGCCTATATGCAACTGGCCGAAGCGGTCGATTGCCCGCTGCACCTCGGCATCACGGAAGCCGGCGGTCTAATCGGCGGGACGGTCAAGAGCGCAATCGGCATCGGCAACCTGCTGTGGGCAGGCGTCGGCGACACGATCCGCGTCTCGCTGTCCGCCGAACCCGAAGAGGAAGTCCGGGTTGGCTACGAGATACTCAAATCGCTCGGCATCCGTACTCGCGGCGTGAAAGTCATCTCCTGCCCCAGCTGTGCGCGGCAGGGCTTCGACGTGATCCGCACCGTGCAGGCGCTGGAGGAACGGCTCCAACATATCCACACGCCCTTGTCGCTGTCCGTCCTTGGTTGCGTTGTGAACGGCCCCGGTGAAGCGCGCGAAACCGACATCGGCCTGACCGGCGGCGGCAATGGCAAGCATATGGTCTATCTGTCGGGCATCACCGACCATACGGTGCAGGACGAGGCTCTGGTCGACCACATCGTCCGACTGGTGGAGGACAAGGCCGCCGAAATCGAAGCCGCCAAAGCAGAATCGGAAATGACCGACGCGGGCAAGGCGCAGGCTGCGGAATAAGGTCACTTGGAAAGTCAGGACCAATACGGTATTTTGGTTCTGGAGGCTCTGCATGACCTATAGCGGAAAAATGATCAGCGGCGGCAAGGCTGTCATCCCCGCCGAATTGCGTCGGCAGTTGGGCTTCAAGGATGGTGACCGCATCATATTCGAACGCCAAGGCAGCGGCATATTGGTTAAAAGCTATGACCAGGTTCTGCGCGAGGTGCAGGCCGATCTGAAAGCCCTGATAAAGAAGCCTTTCACCGTTGACGATTTTCTGGCCGAACGTCGCGTCGAAGCGGAGCGCGAATGACAGCGGTTCTTGATGCATCCGCGTTATTGACGATTTTGCTGGATGAGCGCGGAGCAGAGCAGGTGCAGCCACATCTGGCGACCGGTCAGATTTCGGTCGTCAGTCTATGCGAAACCTATACGAAACTTGTAGAGGCCGGCCTGTCAAAGGCCGAGGCCGAGGCTCAAGTGGCGCGATTGGAACTGCATATTTGTCCTTTCGCCGAAGACCACGCGCTTGAAGCGGCCTTGCTTCGCCCGCTGACTCGGCATTTGGGATTGTCTCTGGGAGATCGGGCCTGTTTGGCGCTTGCGCGGCTTGGCAAACTTCCGGTGATCACCGCTGATCGTGCCTGGGCCGAACTGGATTTAGGCATCGACATCATAGTGATCCGCTGATCCAGCATGTCACGCAATCATAGTTTCGCCATCCCCTTTGCCGTCTGCTGCGCGGGCGTGGCTTTGTTTGCCGTGATGGATGCGGCGATGAAGGGGCTGAGCCTTGGCATCGGCCTCTACAATGCGCTGTTCTGGCGGGCGGTTGCGGGCACGCTGCTCGGCCTTGCGCTCATGCTGCTCACGCGCCAGCGCTGGCCCTCGCGCGCGGTCCTGCGTATCCACCTGCTTCGCGGCACGGTGGTCGCGGTGATGGCCGGGCTGTTCTTCTGGGCGATCATGCGGATGCCACTGGCCGAAGCCATCGCCCTGTCTTTCATCGCCCCCCTGATCGCGCTCTACCTCGCCGCCCTGCTGCTCAAGGAACGGATCGGCCGCCGCGCGATCGGCGCATCGCTGCTGGGATTGGTGGGCGTAGCCGTCATCCTGTCGGGCCGGTTGCAGGGGCGTTATGATGCCGATGCGCTGCTGGGCGCGGGGGCCGTGCTGGCGTCGGCGGTACTCTTTGCCTGGAACCTCATCATCCAGCGGCAACAGGCGCAGGTCGCCTCGCCGATCGAGGTCGCCTTCTTTCAGCATCTGGTGATGCTCGGTGTCTTCGCGCTCGGCGCCCCCTTTCTGCTGGCCCTGCCACCACGCCCGGCCGTTCCGCTCATCCTGTTGGCAGCCGCCCTCGCCTTCACCTCGCTCGCGGCCCTGTCCTGGGCCTATGCGCGGGCGGAGGCGCAACGATTGATTCCGGTCGAATATAGCGCCTTCGTCTGGGCCGCGATCCTGGGTTGGCTGGTGTTCGATGAGCGGATCACGCTGCCGACGGTGGCCGGTGCCTTGTTGATCGTGGTCGCCTGCCTTATCGCGTCGCGCACGAAACGGGCCGATCTGGCCCATGTGGAAGCGGGAACCGCATGACCGACACCATTCTCATCCGCGCGGCCGAGCCGGGCGACATCGACACTATCTTGCAGTTCATCCGCGATTTGGCCGACTATGAGAAACTCGCCCATGCCGTGAATACGGACCGCGACACGCTCGCCCGCTATCTCTTCGGCGCTCGCCCCATGGCCGAAGTGCTGATCGCGGAGCGGCAGGGCGACGCCATCGGCTTCGCGCTCTTCTTTCACAATTTCTCGACCTTCGAAGGGCGACCGGGGCTTTATCTCGAAGATTTGTTCGTGCGACCCGAAGCGCGCGGATCAGGCGCGGGCAAGGCTCTGCTCGTCCGGTTGGCGCAACTCGCGATCGAGCGGGACTGCGCCCGGCTGGAATGGTCGGTGCTGGACTGGAACGAACCGGCCATCGCCGTCTATCGCGCGATTGGGGCCATGCCGATGGACGAATGGACCATCCAACGGCTCGACGGCGCGTCGTTGCAGGCGTTGGCCCGCAGTTAGTTCTTCAGGCGATCCTCGATGCTGACATACAGCATGACGGCGGCGAAGGCGGCCATGGAGACGACGACCAGGGCGGGATAATAGGCAGCGAACATGGGACAGGTTCCTTTCTGCCGTCCTTTTTGCGCCGGTTGGCGCATCCCCTGCCATAAGGGTTGTTACGGATAAGGCGGGACGAGCCGATCGGTCGCAGGCTTGACGCGGACTCGCCGTCCGGCGCATTGTGCCGAAACGGAACATTTGGGGGACAAGGGTTTAGCATGGCTGTCAGCCGCACCGTGAAGCGCACGCCGGAATGGCGCGAAATGCTCAAGCGCAGCCTGCTTCGCAGCGGCGCACTGATCGGCGCGATTCTGCTGATGCTGGCGACTTTGTTCGTCGCTCTCGCACTGCTCAGCTATACGCCCAGTGACCCGTCGATGAATACGGTGGCGGGTGATCATGTCGCCAACATCATGCAGGGGCCGGGGGCGTGGACCGCCGATTTCCTGCTCTGGTTGTTGGGCGTGCCGGTGGCGCTGATCTTGCCGCTGATGGCGATCACTGCCCGCCGGATGTGGGGCGACCAGGATATGCGCAGCTGGAAGGGGCAGTTCGGCAAATGCCTGTTCGGCATCGTCCTGATCGGCATTGCCCTGTCGCTGTTTCAGGATGATCCGCTGGTCGGCCTGCCCGCGGGCTGGGGCGGAGTGATCGGTCTTGTCACCGCCAAGGGCGTGGCCAGCCTCACCGCGCAGGCACCCGCCGCTGCCCCCTGGATAACCGGTCTATTGGTGGTCATGACGCTGATCGCTGGACTCATCGCCTGCTATCGCAGCCTGGCGCTGGAAAAGCCGATCATCGCGCTGCGCCGTCCATCGCTACCCAAATTGGCGCTACCCCGCCCCACTTTGGCGTTGCCGGGCATCGGCAGCAGCAGCGACATCGAACCGGAAGAGGACGCAGCCGAGCGCGTCATCGCGCCGCGCAAGCAGGTGTCGAACGAACCCAAGCCGCCGATCACGATCCAGAGTCCCAAGCCCGCCGCACCCCAGCGGCAGATGGCGCCGATCTCGCAGGACGATCTGTTCGGCCATAGCTCGCTGCCCTCGCCCGACCTGCTCAATCCCATTCCTGCGAGCCAGGGCGGCAAGATCGACAAGGCCGCGCTGGAGCGTAATGCGCGACTGCTCGAATCGGTGCTCGATGATTTCCATGTGAAGGGCAATATCGTCGAGGTCCGGCCCGGCCCGGTCGTGACCATGTACGAGCTGGAGCCCGCGCCCGGTATCAAGGCGAGCCGCGTCATCGCGCTGGCCGACGATATCGCCCGCAACATGTCGGCCCTGTCGGCGCGCGTCGCGACGATTCCGGGGCGGACGGTGATCGGGATCGAACTACCCAACGCTCATCGCGAAGGCGTGTCCTTCCGCGAACTCATCACCAGCGAGCAATTTGGCGGCGAAGGGACGCTGCCCATCATCCTGGGCAAGAACATCTCCGGCGAACCGATCATCGCTGACCTCGCTCCCATGCCGCATCTATTGATCGCGGGCACCACCGGGTCGGGCAAGTCCGTCGGCCTCAACGCCATGATCCTGTCGCTGCTCTACCGCATGACGCCCGACCAGTTGCGGCTGATCATGATCGATCCCAAGATGCTGGAATTGTCGACCTATGACGACATTCCGCATCTGCTCTCGCCGGTTGTCACCGAACCGCAAAAGGCGATCCGCGCGCTCAAATGGGCGGTAGAGCAGATGGAGGACCGCTATCGGATGATGGCGTCCATCTCGGTCCGCAACCTCGCCAATTATAATGAGAAGGTCCGCGCGGCTAAGGCCAAGGGCAAGCCGCTCGGCCGCCGCGTCCAGACCGGCTACGATCCTGAAAATGGAAAGCCCATCTATGAGGAGGAACAGCTCGACTTCCAGCCGCTGCCGCAAATCGTGGTGGTCGTTGACGAACTCGCCGACCTGATGATGACGGCGGGCAAGGAAGTCGAATTCCTGATCCAGCGCCTGGCGCAAAAGGCGCGCGCAGCCGGTATCCACCTGATCCTTGCGACCCAGCGTCCCTCGGTCGACGTCATCACCGGCGTCATCAAGGCGAACCTGCCGACCCGGATCAGCTTCTTCGTAACGTCCAAGATCGACAGCCGCACCATTTTGGGCGAGCAGGGTGCCGAACAGCTGCTGGGCAAGGGCGACATGCTCTACATGCACGGCGGCAAGGGCCTGACCCGCGTCCATGGTCCCTTCGTCTCGGACGATGAAGTCCGCGTCGTCGCCGACCATTGGCGCGCGCAGGGCCAGCCCGACTATATCCAGGCGGTGACCGAAGAGCCTGAAGAAGGCAGCTTCGCCCTCGACGGCGTGGACCTTGGCGACGACAGCCCTGACGCCCAGCTCTTCCGCAAGGCGTGCCAGCTGGTGTTCGAGAATCAGAAAGCCTCGACCAGCTGGCTGCAACGCCAGCTCCGCGTCGGCTATAACAGTGCCGCGCGCTTGATCGAGAAGATGGAAGAGGAAGGCCTGGTCGGCCCGCCCAACCATGTCGGCCGTCGCGAAGTGCTGCGCGACGAAAATGGCAATCCGCTATAACGGTTCAGACAAGTTGCTGAACGGCAGGGAACGGTCGGGTTCACAGGTCGTTCAAGCCGCGCCGCCTAAACCGCATCCGTAACAACCGGAGTTTCTGTCTGATGAAGCGCATCTCTCTGGCGCTGGCCATTGCGCCAGTCGCCCTCGCCCTGCCGATCGCGGTCCCCGCCATTGCCCAGGCGGACCAGTCCGATCTCACCAAGGTCAACGCCTATATCCGTGCCGTGACGACGATGACGGCCGATTTCACCCAGACCGACCGCAACGGCCAGAATCTGACCGGGCAGTTGACGATTAAGCAGCCGGGCAAGATCCGCTTCCAATATCAAAAGGGCGTGCCGCTGCTGATCGTGGGCGATGGCAAGGCGCTGACGATGATCGATTATGAAGTGCGGCAGGTGCAGCGTTGGCCGATCGGCAATTCGCCCTTGGGCGCGCTGCTCGATCCGTCCAAGGATCTGTCCAAGTTCGGCAAGGTCGTGCCAACCGGCGACCCCAGCATATTGAGCGTCGAGGCGCGCGATCCCAAGCGCCCTGAGTTCGGCACGATCACGATGATCTTCAAGCGGGATGCGGGCAGCCCGGCAGGCCTACAACTTTATGGCTGGGTCGCGCTCGATTCGCAGAATAATCGCACCGCCGTTCGGCTGACGAACCAGCGCTATGGTGTGACGGTCGCGGATTCGACCTTTCGCTGGACCGACCCGCGACCGCGCGGCCGCTCGGCCGGGGGCTGAACCGAGCGCTGGGTGCGGCAGATCGATCGCTTTTCAAAACCGTTCATCTGCCGCTCATATGGCGGTCGCTAATCATAAACCAACGGCGCGAAACGGCATCGGGATTTCCCCCCTGTTACCCGGTCCGCTCTCGCCGCGAAGCGCTTCAAGGGCGCGATCGAGACCCCCGTTCCATGCCCCCGGAGCGGGGGTCTTACTCTGTCTGGCGCTTGCGCGCGCCACCGCGGCCTTCTAGGGCAAACCCATGGCCGAAACTCTCTCCATTTGCTCCTGGAACATCAATAGCGTCCGTGCGCGCATCGACATCGTCGAACAGCTGCTGCAGCAGGAAGCCCCCGACATTCTCTGCCTTCAGGAAACCAAGGTGGTGAACGAGATTTTCCCCACCGACATGTTCCGGCGCATGGGCTATGTCCATCAGGTGCTGAATGGTCAGCGGATGCATCATGGCGTGGCGATCATGAGCAAAGTGCCGATTCACGAAGATGACCGGTTCGACTGGCAGGCCAATGGCGAAGCGCGCCATGTGGGCGTGCGGCTCGACAATGGCGTGCGGATCGAGAATGTCTATGTACCCGCCGGCGGCGACATCGCTGATCGCACGGTCAATCCCAAATTCGGGCAGAAACTCGACTTTCTGGAGCGCATGATCGAATGGTCGGCCGCGCTGGATAATAAACCGACCATCCTCACAGGCGACTTCAACATCGCGCCGCTGGAAAGCGATGTCTGGAGCCACAAGCAACTGCTCAACGTTGTCAGCCATACGCCTGTGGAATGCGAGATACTGGCGCGGTTGCAGGCGTCGAACGACTGGGTCGATATCGGCCGCCATTTCCATCCTGCGCCTGCGCGTCTCTATACCTGGTGGAGCTATCGCGCCAAGGATTGGGCGGAGTCGGATCGCGGACGTCGGCTCGACCATATGTGGATGACCCGCGACGTCGCGGACAAGGCGGTCAGCCATCGCGTGGTCGAACCCGCGCGCAGCTGGATCAAGCCGTCCGACCATATCCCCATCATCACCGACTTCGTCTTCTGATGCGCGCGCGCGACGCTGCCCGTGCGATCGACGCGCTGCGGCGCGGCTGGGCGATCAGGATTGTCGGGGCGGATGGTGCCATCCGTCTGATGGCGATCGAAGGGGCCGATGCGGTAACGCTCGCCGCCTTCGATCCGCAGGCGCGCGCCGACATCCTGATCTCCGCCGCGCGTGCCGAAACGTTCAAGCTCGCGAACCAACTGGCCGCAGCCGATCCTGACCTGCCGGTGTTGGTCGAGCGCGCCCCATGGATAGACGCCGACGTCGCGACCGCCATGTCCGATCCGGTCCTGGACCTCGCCTCACCGCTCAAGGGGCCGTTCCGCGCCCGCCCACTCGCCGCGCCCAAGGCGGCAAAGGCGGCGCTGCGGCTCGCACGCCTTGCCGGCATACTGCCCGCTTATTTCCTGACGGTCGGCGATGAGGCCGTCGACGTCACGGTCCAGGCCGACGATATCGACGCCTATGACGATGCGATTCATCTCGCCATCGCCACGCGCGCCCGGCTGCCGGTATCGGCCAGCGAAACGGCGGAGATCATCGCCTTCCGCAGTCCCGACGAACCGCGCGAGCATGTCGCGCTGGTGGTGGGCAAGCGCGATGCCTCGCCGCCCGTCGTCCGTCTGCATAGCGAATGCCTGACCGGTGATGTGCTGGGCAGCCTCAAATGCGATTGCGGCCCGCAACTGCATCAGGCGCTGCACCAGATCGCCGATGCACCCTGGGGCGTGCTGCTCTATTTGCGGCAGGAGGGGCGGGGGATCGGCCTCGTCAACAAGCTGCGCGCCTATGCGATGCAGGACCAGGGGTTCGACACGGTCGACGCCAATGTGCGCCTCGGCTTTGCGATCGACGCGCGCGATTTTTCGGTGGCGGCGCGGATGCTCGACCTGCTCGGCGTGGCGCAGGTGCGGCTTTTGACAAATAATCCCAACAAGGTGGCAGGGCTGGAAGCGGCGGGCATCGGCGTGATCGAGCGCTTGCCGATCATCTTGCCGACCAACCCGCATAATGAACGCTATCTCGCCACCAAGCGGGACCGGACCGGTCACCAGCTATGAGCGTCATCCGGGTCGATAGCGGCGCGGGTCGCCTGACCTTCGGCGCTATGACCGTGGATTGCACGATCGGCCGGGGGGACACTTGTGCCGCGGCGGACAAGCGCGAAGGCGATGGCTGCACCCCGCTTGGCCTCTGGCCGATCCGTGGCGTGTTGCTGCGGCCCGGCAAGGTCGACGCCGTCGCTATCCGATTGCCCTGGCGCTGGATCAGACCTGGTGATGGGTGGTCGGACGATCCCGCTGACCCTGCCTATAATCGCCCGGTACGCCTGCCGCGCGGCTTCTCGGCCGAAAGCCTGATCCGTGCCGACGATGCCTATGACATCATCGTCGTGCTGGGCCATAATGACGGGTCACCCGTGCAGGGGCAGGGCAGTGCGATCTTCTTCCATTTGTCCGAAGGACGCCCCACAGCGGGCTGTGTCGCCATCGAACGCAACGACATGCTCCGGCTATTACCGCTGCTCGCGCCGGGTGACAGGATGGAAATCGTCGCCTAGGCTCGCGCCAGCGCCTCGCCAACCTCGCCGCCAGCGCCCTCCAGCAATCGCCGCTCCAATGTCTGGAGCCGCGCCTTGCTCTCGATCTTGCCGCCGAACAGATCGGTGACGTAGAATGTATCGACCGCACGCTCTCCATAAGTGGCGACATGCGCGCTATGCACCGTCACCTTCGACTGGAACAGGGCGTTGGCGAGGCTGAACAGCAGCGCAGGCCGATCGCGCGCATTGACCTCGATCACCGTGAAGCGATTCGATGCCTTATTGTCGATCAGCACATTGGGTTCGATGCGGAAGGCTTCGGCGCGGGTCCGGGTGAGCGGGCGCGCGCTCAGCTTGGTGATCAACCGGTGGCGGTTCGACAGCGAATCCTCGATCGCGTTGCGGATGCGGGTGAGTTGGTCGGGGCTGTGAAACGCGCCACCCATCGGGTCCTGCACCAAGAAATTGTCGATCGCCACGCCATCGCGCGTCGTGTGAATGCGCGCGTCGATAATGTTGCCGCCGGCCAGATGGATGGCGCCTGCAATGCGATAGAATAGCCCTGGATGATCGGCGGCATAGACCGTCACCAGCGTCGCGCCACGCTGCGGATAATAATGCGCCGCGATCGACAGCGGCGCGTCGCCCGCCGCCAGCATATGCTCGGCATTATGGATCAGGATATCGTCGGGTTCGGCGATCCAGTAGGATTCAGGGAGTCGCTTGCTGAACGCTTCGAACGTCGCTTCGTCCATATGGAGCGCCTCGCGCAGCGTCTTCTGCTTGGCGGTCACCCGCTCGCTGCGCCCCTTCTGCTTATGGCCGAGCCGCAGTAGTTCTTCGGCCGAATCATAGAGATCGCCCAGCAACTGCCGCTTCCAGCTGTTCCAGACGCCGGGGCCTACGGCGCGAATGTCGACCACGGTCAGGCACAGGAGCAGCCGCAACCGTTCGGGGCTTTGCACCACGTCGACGAAATCGACGATCGTCTTGTAGTCAGCCAGGTCGCGCTTGAACGCCGTCGCCGACATCAGCAGATGATAGCGCACCAGCCAGGCGACCGTTTCGGTTTCCGCCGGGGTAAGGCCAAGCCGCGGGCAGAGCTGCTCGGCCACCTGCGCGCCCAATATGCTATGGTCGCCGCCGCGCCCCTTGGCAATGTCATGCAGCAGCACGGCGATGTAGAGCACCCGGCGCGAGAGCAATTTGCCCATCAGGTCGGTGGCCAGCGGATGATCCTGCGCCAGTTCGCCCTTTTCGATCCGGGAGAGCAGGCCGACAGCGCGGATGGTATGCTCATCGACCGTATAATGATGATACATGTCGAACTGCATCTGCGCGACGACCCGGCGGAAGTCGGGCACGAAGCGGCCGAATACGGTCGATTCGTTCATCCAGCGCAGCACCGTTTCCGGGTCGCGCGGCGACGTCAGCACATCCATAAAGGCGGCGTTGGCGCGCGGGTCTTTACGGATCTTGGCGTTGATCAGCCCCGCATCCCGGCTCGCCGCGCGCATCGCGGCGGGATGGATGGACAGGCCATGGCGATCGGCCAGCGCGAAAATCTCGACCAGCCGCACCGGGTCGGCCTGAAAGAAATCATCGCTCGGCAGCGCCAGCCGCCCGCGGTCCAGCACGAAGCCGTCGAGCTTCTTGGGCCGCCGGAAGATGGCGGGGATATAACGCCGCCCCTTCGGCCCCATCTGGTCATCCAGATGCGCCAGGAACACCGCGGTCAGGTCGCCGACGATCTTTGCGTTCAGGAAATAATAGCGCATGAACCGCTCGACCCCGGACTGGCCGTGCCGTCCGGTAAAGCGCATCCGCGTCGCGGTTTCGAGCTGCAGGTCGAAGGTCAGCCGATCCTCGGCGCGCCCGGTAATGGTATGCAAGTGACAACGCACCGCCCAGAGGAAATCCTCCGCCTTCTGAAACTGGCGCAGTTCGATTTGCGTCAGCAGGCCGACATCGACCAGTTCGGCGACCGATCGCACCCGGTTCACATATTTGCCGATCCAGAATAGCGTATGCAGGTCGCGCAGCCCGCCCTTGCCTTCCTTCACATTGGGCTCGACGACATAGCGGCTGTCGCCCATTCGCTTGTGGCGCTCGTCGCGCTCGACCAGCTTTTCGGTGACGAAGGCGCGGGCATTGCCTTGCATCACCTCTGCATCGAAGCGAACCGAGGTCTCTTCATACAGCGCCCGGTCGCCCCAGACATAGCGCGCTTCCAGCAAGGCGGTGCGTACCGTCAGGTCGGCCTTGGCCATCCGCATCGTTTCGTCGATTGACCGGCTGCTATGCCCGACCTTCAGCCCCAGATCCCAGAGCGAATAAAGCATCGATTCGATCACCTGCTCGGTCCAGCCGGTGGGCTTCCAGGGGGTGATAAAGCCGATATCGACGTCGCTATGCGGCGCCATCTCGCCCCGCCCATAGCCGCCCACTGCGATCAGCGCGATGCGTTCGCCCGTGCTGCGATTGCCTGAGGGGTAAAGATGATGCGTGGTCGCGTCGTAGAGCAGGCGTAGAATCTGGTCGATCAGGAAGGCAAAGGCGGTCACCGTCTCGCGCCCGCGCGTGGGGCGCTGCTCCAGCCGCCGGGCCACTTCCACCCGCCCCTCTTCCAATGCGGCCTTGAGTTCGCCGACGATCAGCCCGCGCAACCGCATGGGATCGCCCTTGTGCTCGTGCGCAAGGGCGTTGATGCTGTCGGAAATCGCGCGCCGGTCGATGATCGCACGGCGCGATCCCAAAGCGGGGAACTGCATGACCATGCGCGTTCTCTAGTCGGGCGTCGCGTCGGCTGCCAGTTGTTTCAATCGATATATGTGATCGAGTGCCTCACGCGGGGACAGTGCGTCGGCGTCGATCGCGTCGATCGCCGCGCGCACCGGATCGGGCGCGGCTTCCTCCTGCGCAGCGGCCGCCGCGAACAGGGGCAGGTCGTCCAGTCCCGCTGCGATGCCGCCGGTCTTCGCCTTGCCTGCTTCCAGCCGGGCCAGCACATCCTTGGCGCGCTTGAGCACTGGCGCGGGCAGTCCCGCCAGCCGCGCGACGGCCAGGCCATAGCTGCGGTCGGCCGGTCCCTGGGCCAATTCGTGCAACAGCACCAGATCGCCCTTCCATTCGCGGGCGCGGACATGATGGAGCGACAGGGCGGACAGGCTTTCGGCCAGCCGCGTCAGCTCATGATAATGGGTAGCAAAGAGGCAGCGGCAACGGTTGACCTCATGCACCGCCTCCACCACCGCCCACGCAAGCGCCAGCCCATCATAGGTGGAGGTGCCGCGCCCCACTTCATCGAGAATGACGAAACTGCGCGTCGTCGCCTGCGCCAGGATCGCGGCGGTCTCGACCATCTCGACCATGAAGGTCGATCGCCCCTTGGCCAGATTGTCCGACGCGCCCACCCGGCTGAACAGCCGATCGACCAAGGTCAGCGTTGCTGATTGCGCCGGGACATAGGCACCCGCCTGCGCCAGGATGACGATCAGCGCATTTTGCCGGAGGAAGGTCGACTTGCCGCCCATATTCGGGCCGGTGACCAGCCATAGCCGATCGTCGGCGACGAGGCAGCAATCATTGGCGACGAACGCTTGGCCCTCGCGCCGCAGTGCATCCTCCACCACCGGATGCCGCCCGCCGCTGATCGACAGGCAGGGGTTGGACCCGTCATCGGCGATCAGATGGGGCCGCTGCCAGCCGCCCTCCGCCGCCCGTTCAGCGAGCGCCGCCGCGACGTCGAGCCGGGCGAGCGCCTGGCCCGCCCGCGCGATGTCGGCCTTGCGGTCCAGCACGGCGGCGATCAGTTCTTCAAGATGCGCGGCTTCGGCGACCAGCGCATGCGCCCCCGCCTGCGCCACGCGCCCGGCTTCCTCATGCAGATCGACAGAATTGAAGCGCACAACGCCGGCCAGCGTCTGGCGGTGGGTAAAGCCGCTGGTCGGCACCATCAGTGCATCGGCGGCGCGAGCGGGCACCTCGACATGATAGCCCAGCACGCCATTGTGGCGGATCTTGAGCGTGGCAATGCCTGTCTGCTCGCGATATTTGGCTTCCAGCGCGGCGATCGCGCGGCGGCCGTCGCCTGCCATCCTTCGCAGTTCGTCGAGCGCGGGATCATAGCCATCAGCGATATAGCCGCCGCTTGCCGTCTCGGTTGGCGGCGCAGGCACCAGCGCGCGCGACAGCGCATCCACCAGCGCGCCATGGCCATCGAGCGCGGGCAGCAATCGCGCCAGCAACAAGGGCGGATCAGGCAAATGCCCTAGCCGTTCGCGCAGCAGCCGCGCTTCGCCCAGGCCGTCGCGCAATTGCCCCAGGTCGCGCGGCGAGCCGCGGCCGACCGCCACCCGTCCCAGCGCGCGGCCGATATCCGGCAGCGCGCGCAGCGCCGCGCGCAACTGGTCGCGCAATCCTGCATCGTCATGGAGGAGCTGCACCAGCCCCAGCCGCGCCTCGATCCGGTCGAGGTCCATCAGCGGCGCCGACAAATCCTGCCCCAGCAGCCGCGCGCCTGCTCCGGTCACAGTGCGATCGACCGCGCCCAGCAGGCTGCCCGCGCGCGCGCCGCTGGTGGTCGCGACGATCTCCAGACTTTCGCGCGTTGCTGCGTCGATCGCGACATGGCCGCCGCTCGTCTGGCGCAAAGGTGGTGCCAGGAAGGGCAGGGTGCCCTTGCCCGCATGGTCGAGATAGGCGATCAGCCCACCCATCGCCGCCAGCTCCGCGCGGCCGAACTGGCCGAACCCGTCCAGCGTCGCGACCGCAAACAGCCGTTTGAGCGCTGCTTCGGCACGGCTGCTGGAAAAGGCCGCGCGATCGAACATATGCATGTCGGGCAGGTCCAGCGACGATCCTTCTGCCACCACCGTTTCGCTGGGGCGCAGGCGCGCGAGTTCGGCATGAAGGTCGGCGGCGCGGCAGGTCATCGTCTCGAACCGGCCGGTCGAAATGTCGGCAGCCGCGATCCCGATCTCGCTGTCTCCGCCGACCTGCGCCAGCGCGACGAGCATATTGTCGCGCCGGGAATCAAGCAACGTCTCCTCGGTCAGCGTGCCGGCCGTCACGTATCGCACGATATCGCGCGCCACGAGCGTCTTGCCGCCGCGCGCCTTGGCCTGCGCTGGGGTTTCGGTCTGTTCGGCAATGGCGACGCGATGGCCCGCCTTGATCAGCCGCGCGAGATAGCCCTCTGCGCTATGGACCGGCACCCCGCACATCGGGATCGGCGCGCCATCATGTTCACCGCGGCTGGTGAGCGCGATATCGAGCGTTGCCGCCGCCGCCTTGGCATCGTCGAAGAAGAGTTCGAAGAAATCGCCCATGCGGTAGAAAAGCAGGCAGTCCTGCGCCTGTGCCTTGAGCGTCAGATATTGCGCCATCATAGGCGTAAGGGGTGAGGACGTGTCGGGGGCGCTGCGCATCCCGCCCGGATAGCGGCAAGGCGGCGCGCAGGAAAGAGCGCGAAAAAGCGGCCTTCTCGCACTTGCCCCCAAGCATGGCTTGCCGCTAGGGCCAAGGCAACGGACAGAAGAGGCGGATAATCGATGACCGACAAGTCGAGTGTGGAATTTTCCGAGCGCGAGGCGCTGTTTTTCCATTCGACCGGTCGCCCCGGCAAGATCGAGATCATCGCGTCCAAACCGATGGCGACGCAGCGCGACCTCAGCCTCGCTTATTCCCCCGGCGTCGCGGTGCCGGTGCTGGCGATCGCAAAAGACCCGGCCCTCGCCTATGACTATACCGCCAAGGGCAATCTGGTTGCGGTCATCACCAATGGCACGGCGATCCTGGGCCTTGGCAATCTCGGCGCCCTGGCGTCCAAGCCGGTAATGGAAGGCAAGGCGGTCCTCTTCAAGCGCTTTGCCGATGTGGATTCCATCGATATCGAACTCAAGACCGAAGATGTCGATCGCTTCATCGACGCGGTCGAATTGATGGAGCCGACCTTCGGCGGCATCAACCTTGAAGACATCAAGGCACCCGAATGCTTCATCATCGAACAGACGCTCAAGGAGCGGATGAACATTCCGGTCTTCCATGACGACCAGCATGGCACCGCGATCATCGCGGCGGCGGGCGTTATCAATGCCGCGATGCTGACCGGTCGTGAACTCAAAGACCTCAAGGTCGTGGTCAATGGCGCGGGCGCGGCGTCGATCGCCTGTACTGAACTCATCAAAGCCTTGGGCGTCGCCGGTGACAATGTCATCATGTGCGACAGCAAGGGCGTGATCTATCAGGGCCGTACCGAGGGCATGAACCAGTGGAAGTCGGCCCATGCGGTCAAGACCGACGCGCGCACGCTCAAGGAAGCGATGAAGGGCGCGGACGTGTTCTTGGGGCTGTCGGTCAAGGGCGCGGTGACGCCGGACATGGTCAAGGATATGGGCGACAAGCCGATCATCTTCGCCATGGCCAACCCGGACCCCGAAATCACCCCGCCCGATGCCAAGTCGGTGCGCCCTGAAGCGATCGTGGCGACCGGCCGGTCGGATTATCCCAACCAGGTCAACAATGTCATCGGTTTCCCCTTCATCTTCCGCGGCGCGCTCGACGTGCGCGCGACGACGATCAACGAAGCGATGAAGGTCGCCGCCGCCCATGCCATCGCCGAGCTGGCGCGCGAGCAGGTGCCCGAAGAAGTGGCCAAGGCCTATGGCCGGTCGCACAGCTTCGGCCCCGACTATATCATCCCCGCGCCCTTCGATCCGCGTCTGATGGAAGTGGTGCCGTCCGCCGTCGCGCAGGCCGCAATGGACAGCGGCGTGGCGCAAAAGCCGATCACCGACATGGCGGCTTATCGCCAGTCATTGAAGGCCCGCCTCAACCCGACCACCTCGGTCCTGACCACCGCCTATGAAGTCGCGAAGGCCAACCCCAAGCGCGTCGTCTTTGCCGAAGCGGAGGAGGAAGTGGTGCTGCGCGCCGCTATCCAGTTCCGTGACCTTGGCTATGGCGTGCCGGTGTTGGTGGGACGCGGCGACGTGGTCGACAAGCTCAAGGCGCTGGGCGTGCGTGACCCGGATAGCTTTGAACTGCACAATAGCGTCAATTCGCCGCTCGTCCCCGACATGGTCGATCTGCTCTATGCCCGGCTCCAGCGGCGCGGCTATTTGCGTCGCGATTGCGAACGGATGGTCAATCGCGATCGCAACATCTTCGGCACGTTGCTGGTCAAGATGGGCGTTGCCGATGCGATGATCACTGGCATGACCCGTCCCTATGCGCAGACCCTGCGCGAGGTGAAGCGAGTGATGGACCCCGCCGTCGGCCGCACGCCGTTTGGCATCCATGTCATGGTCGCCAAGGACAAGACCGTGTTCCTGGCCGATACGACAGTCAACGAACGCCCCACGGCGAGCGAACTGGCCGACATTGCCGAAGGCACCGTTGCGGTCGCACGGCGCATGGGCCATGACCCGCGCGTCGCCTTCCTCTCCTACTCCAATTTCGGCAACCCGCCCGGCGCTTTCCTCGAAAATGTGCGCGGCGCGGTGAAATTGCTCGACGAGCGCAATGTCGATTTCGAATATGAAGGCGAAATGACCGCCGACGTGGCGCTAAACCCCGCCGTCATGAAAAACTACCCGTTCAGCCGCCTGTCCGGGCCCGCCAATGTGCTGGTGATGCCAGGCCTGCAATCGGCCAATATCTCGGCCAAGCTGTTGCGCGAACTGGGCGGCACGTCGATGATCGGACCGGTACTGGTGGGTATGGAAAAATCGGTGCAGATCGCGACGATGGCGTCCAACGCCTCCGAGTTGCTGACGCTTGCGGTGCTGGCGGCGGGAGGGATCGCGCTCTGACCGACGCAGTCTATGGAATAAGTTGCAGGAGCGAGCGGGCATGAGCGACATGGTGAGTTTCGACAGCGCCACTTTCCGACGCGTGCTCGGCCATTATCCCACGGGCGTCTGCGTCGTGACGGCGATGGAAGCCAGCGGGGCACCGGTCGGCATGGTGGTAGGGTCTTTCACCTCGGTATCGCTCGATCCGCCGCTGGTGGCTTTCTTCCCCGCCAAATCGTCGAGCAGCTGGCCCCGGATCGAGGCGGTCGGCAAATTTTGCGTCAATATCCTTGCCAGCGATCAGCAGCCGCTGTGCCGGCAGATTGCAGCGCCAGGCCCGGATAAATTCGCCGGTATCGTGCATCGCGTGTCCGCCAATGGCTCGCTGATCCTCGATGATGTCGTCGCCTGGATCGATTGCGCGCTCGATGCGGTGCATGAGGCGGGGGACCATTATATCGTGCTGGGCAAGGTCGTGGCGCTGGAGGTCGACAGGCCGGAGCGGCCATTGCTGTTCTTCCAGGGCAGCTATGGCGAATTTTCGCTGATTGCCTGACGGTCGGGCGGGATGGCTGCCGTCTGGTCGGGAAAGGGGCTGTTCTTTCCTTTTGCGGCGGCCCAGACATAAGCTGGACATATTACGGGTCATTAACGCCTTCTTCCTATGCAGGTGCGTTGCCCTCTGACCGGACTGCCCATGACCGCGCTGCTCATCACCGTTGATACAGAGCTGTCCTCTTCGCTGCATCAGCGCGGGGTGAGCCTGACTGACAATGTCAGCCGCTCGATCTGGGCGGAGGCACAGGGACAGGCGCATGGCATCGGCTGGCAGATGGATATGCTGGAACGCCATGGTCTCAAAGGCGTCTTCTTCCTCGATCCCATGCCAGCGCTGGTGCATGGCGCGGATTTCCTCGCACCCATTGTCGAGGCGATCGAGAGCCGGGGCCATGAAGTGCAGATGCATATCCATACCGAATGGCTCGCCTGGGCCAAGGAGTCGCCCATCGGCGGACGGCAGGGGCGCAATATCGGCGATTTCTCGCTGGATGATCAGATCACCCTGCTGAGTCTTGCCAAGATGCTGTTGGAGCAGGCGGGTGCGCCGTCCATCACGGCCTTTCGCGCGGGCAATTTCGGTGCGAACGACGATACGCTGCGGGCGCTGGCCGCGACCGGCGTCGCGTGGGACAGTAGCGTCAATCCCGCCTATCTGGGACGCGAATGCAGCATCACCGCCAATCCAGCGCAGATCGGCGCGCAGCGGATGCAGGGCATGGTCGAATTGCCGGTTTCGGGCATCCATGACCGGCCCGGCCATTTCCGCCCGGCGCAAATCTGCGCCATGTCGGCGGCGGAAATGCGCGCCGGGTTGCGCCATGCTGCGCGTGAGGGGCAGGACGCCTTCACGGTCGTCACCCATAGTTTCGAAATGCTCTCGCGGGATCGGCAGCGCCCCAATGCCATGGTCAAGGCGCGGTTCGTGGCGCTGTGCCGCGAAGCCGCACGCTTGCCGCAGGTGCGGGGAGTCGGCTTCCGCGACCTGTCCCCGACGATGGCCGATGATTCGCCACCATCGCAAAGCCGTGTTCCCCCCAGCCGGATACGCACCGGGTTGCGGCTGGCACAGCAGGCCTGGGCGACCTGGCGCTACGAACATCGACTGGTTCCTGCGTGAGCCGCTATCCCGTCGCGCTCGTCCTCGGTCTGGAAAATGCCATCGGCCTGACGGTCGTGCGCGAACTGGGCGAAAAGGGCGTACCCGTCCATGGCATCGCCCGCGAAGCGTCGCCCGTGGCTGCCGCGTCGCGCCATTGTGCTGCCATGACGGTGCGCCCCTCTGGACCGATGGCCGAATGGTTGCCCGATCTGATCGCCACCACGGGGGCAGGGGCGGTCTTGGCCATTTCCGAATCCGACCTGCTGGAGCTTTCGACCCTGCCGCCGGTGATCGGCGGCTGCCATGTACTGGTGCCCCGGCCGGAGCCGCTGGCCAAGGTGCTGGACAAGCTGCGCACGCTGGAGATCGCGGCTGAGGTCGGCCTATGCATCCCGCAAACCTGGCAGCCACGCGCGGGCGAGGATTTTGCCGCCCGTGTTGCGGCCATGCACTATCCGCTGGTCGCCAAATGGGCCAATCCCCCCGAAATCATGCCCATATTGGAGCAGGCGGGGTTGGAATGGCTCAAGACCGAGTATATCCGCGCGCCCCAGGAATTGGCGGCCTTGCTCGACCGCTACGCCCCGGTCGGTCATTGGCCGCTGATCCAGCAATATTGCCGGGGCGTCGGCCTTGGCCAAATGCTCTATATGGACGATGGCGAAGCGACCTTGCGTTTCCAGCATCGCCGCCTGCACGAATGGCCGCCCGAAGGCGGCGTGTCCACGCTCTGCCGCGCCGAGCCGGCCAACGCACATGCGGCGCAGATGCTGCTATCGGAAGCCTTGTTGCGCGCGCTCGACTGGCAGGGGCAGGCGATGGTTGAATATCGCTATGAAGCCGAAAGTGGCCGATATTGGCTGATGGAAGTCAATGGCCGCTTCTGGGGCAGCCTGCCGCTGGCGCGCCATTGCGGCGCGCTGTTCGCCTGGGAGGCCTATCGCCGCACTGTCCTTGACCAAACCGATGTCGCGCCGACGCCCCGTGACACGCTCCGCGCCCGCTATATGGTGCCCGAAACCAAGCGGCTTGCGCGCGTGTTGCTGTCGCCATCGCGGATCAGCGACCCCTTCTTCCAGCGTCGCCCACTGGCGGACCTGACCGCCTATCTGCTGACCTTCTTCGATCCGCGTGCGCGCTATTATGTGTTCAGCCTGTCCGATCCGCGCCCCTGGCTGCGCGACATGGCGCAGATGTTCAGGAAAGCCGTGCGCCGGGGAAAGCCCTGACCAGCGCGCCCACGGCCTGTTCGATCCGGGCAAGGCATTGCGCCATATAGCGGTCATCAAGCATATAGGGGTCATGCAGATGCGGTAGCATCGGCCGGGTCCAGAGACCCAGCAACATACGGGGCAGGGCCGCCAGGCGCTGATCGGCAGCCAGCCGGTGCAATTGCCGCACTTCCATCGCCAGCAACAGGTCGCCGGGTTCCGGCGTATAATCGGCCAGATCGATGGCCCGATGCGCGCGCAGGTCATGCCCCAACATGCTCGCCGCCGCGATGGCGGGACCATGCGCCTCTCGCCCGGTCGTTGTTGACAGGCCAAAGGACGCGCTATTCAGCCCCGCGCCCCGCGCCACCACATCGGCAAAGGCGCTGCGACAGATATTTCCCTGACACACGAACACCAATCGCCGCACCTGCGTGGGATCGGGCGCGACGCTGGCGGATCGGCCAAGCGCCAATTGCGGATAGGATAAGGCAAGCCGCACCAGCCCGCGGAAAGTGCCGAACCGGGAGCGGATCATGATGGAACAGCCTTGCAGCAAAAAATTGGCGGAGACGCCGGGATTCGAACCCGGGGAGCCCCATTCAGGGCTCGACGGTTTAGCAAACCGCTGGTTTCAGCCACTCACCCACGTCTCCGCACGAATTGTCTGCCGGGTAGGCGGACAATGGCTGGGGAGGGGCTATAGCGATGGCCTTCCTGCATGGCAACGGGTCTGTCACAGCTATTTTGCAGGCTCGGTCGCCATGGCTATTCGTTCCGGCGCAGAATCGACTCAGATTGGCGTTCGTTCATTGGCCTTTCAGCTTGAAAGCCGATAACCGGGGAAATGATTGAGCGCAGATTTTTCGGGGAGCAACGGGCATGAACAGCAAAATGGGGCAAATGGCCGCCCGTGTTGCGCGAGCAGGCACATGGGTCGTGGCGCTTGCCGGACTGGCGCTGACGCCCGTCGCGACGCAGGCGCAGGTCCGCACGATCGATCCCAATACGGCCATCGATGCCGATCTCGCGCCGCCGCCGCCCGCCAATAGCCAACCGACCGCGCCGGGCGTCGATTCCAGCGTCTATGATGGCCCACCGGCGATCGAAGATCCGGCGACGGCAACCGGCGCACCGGTAACTGCCAATTCACCGCCCGCCGCGCCCGATCCCACCATTTCCTACCAGGAAGACGATTTGATCGGCGCGGCCGAGGGCGTGTTCGGCAAAGGCGCTGAAGGACTGGCTGGCCTGATCGAGAAGGTGTTGAAGGACCAAGGGCGCCCCAACGCCTATATCGCCGGGCGCGAGGCATCGGGCGCGTTCGTCGTCGGTCTGCGTTATGGATCGGGCACATTGAACCATAAGGTCGAAGGCAAGCGCGAAGTCTATTGGACCGGCCCGTCGATCGGTTTCGATGTCGGCGGCAATGCGTCCAACACGTTCGTCCTGGTCTATAATCTCTACGATACGCAGGATCTTTATCACCGCTTCCCCGCCGCCGAAGGCACGGCCTATCTGGTGGGCGGCTTCACCGCCAGCTATCTGCGCTGGGGCAATGTGGTGCTGATCCCCATCCGGCTGGGCGTCGGCTATCGCTTGGGCGTCAATGCGGGCTATATGAAGTTCAGCGAAAAGCGGAACTGGCTGCCCTTCTAACCCGGTCTATAACGACAGGGCGAGTTGGTCGCCCTGCTCGACCGCTTCCTCCGCCTCCAGATTATGCACGCCCAGGCCCAGCAACCGCGCACCCATGCGCAGGGGCAATTGCGCCAGCAGCAATTCGCGCGCGGTCTGCGCCAGCAGGTCCGGCGATCGCACTGGCGCGGTGAAGCTGCGCGACCGAGTGATGATGCGGAAATCGGCGAACTTCACCTTCAGCACCACCGTCCGGCCCCAGGCCTGCGCCTTTTCGATCCGGGCCCATAGGCTGGCGGCGATCCGGTCTATCTCCGTAACCAACGCAGCCCGATCGGTCAGGTCGTCGGAAAATGTGTCCTCCACGCTGACGGATTTACGCCCTTCACGCTCGCGCACGGGCCGGTCATCCTCGCCCCGCGCCGCGCGATAATAATAGTCCGCCGAACTGCCGAAATGGGCCTGGAGAAAGCGCAGGTCGCGCGCGCGCAGGTCCGCCCCCGTCTCGATCCCCAATTCATGCATCCGCCGCGCGGTCACTGGCCCAATGCCGTGGATGCGCCGTACCGGCATCGCCGCGATGAAGGCCGCGCCTTCACTCGGCCGCACCACACACACGCCATCGGGCTTGTTCTGGTCCGATGCCAGTTTGGCGATCAGCTTGTTGTAGGACACGCCGGCCGAGGCGGTGAGGCCCGTTTCGGCGCGGATCAAATGTCGTATCTCTTCGGCGACCTGCGTTGCCGACGCGATGCCCGGCTTGTTCACCGTCACGTCGAGATAGGCTTCATCCAGCGACAGCGGCTGAATGATGTCGGTATAGCGACTGAAAATTTCGCGAATATGGGTGGATGCCGCGCGATAGGCATCGAACCTGGGCGTGACGAAGACCAGGCCGGGGCAGAGCCGCCGCGCCCGTGCGCCGGGCATGGCCGATTTGACCCCGAATGCACGCGCTTCATAACTGGCCGTCGCCACCACCCCGCGCGGACCACCGCCGCCCACGGCGATCGGCTGGCCGCGGAGCGCAGGGTCATCGCGCTGTTCCACCGACGCATAGAAAGCATCCATGTCGATATGGATGATCTTGCGCAGCGGTGGCGGCACGGGCTCCATGGCCCAATTCTATGGCATAATCAGAACAAAAGAGAAACGAAATTGCGCTGCACTTATGACTTGTTCTTGAGCGCCAGCAGGGCCGCGAAAGGCCCGGTCTGATCCTCGTTCAACACGCCGACCTCCTTGAGATAGGCATCGGCATCGGGGGAGCGGGGATAGGGGGCCATGACCAAAGCCATGGTTTCGGCCACGGCCTCGCCCATGTCGATGATCTGGCCGTCATAGCCAATCGTGTCGCAATCCTCGACATCCAGTTCCAGTTCGTCGCTGTCGATCACGTCGGTCCCTTCGACGATGAAGCGCAGCAGGAAATCGCTGTCGATCTGTTCCGGCACGGGTAGGCCGGTCGCCACGCAGGGTTGCGACAGCGTGGCGCGTATCCGGCCCCGCGCGACGATCGCGCCATTGTCCTCGCCAATCCCGTAATCGGCTTCGAGCCGGTCGAGCGCGAGCAGGCCGAAACGGCGCATCAATGCCATGCGCTCTTCGGCCTTGGCTGCGATATGCAAGTTGCCCGCGAGTCGACCAATCTGATCGACCTTGATCGGGCGCGAAAATTCAGGCGCAGGGACGGGGCTCATCCGATATCTCCCGCCAGCAAGGCATCGCGTGACAGGCCACCCAGCCGTGTCCAGCGCGCCCGCAGCGCGCCTTCGACATGGGTTAGCGCCGCGTCCGACACCTCCCCGCCGCGATAGAGGTTGCGCACCAGCGCCTCGCGCAAATCCGCTTCGCCAGCCAGTGCCGTGCGATAGGCGCTGATCCGCCCGCCAAGCGCGCTCATCATGCGGCCGACATGCTTGCCGACCACGACATCGCCAATACCTTCCTGGCGCAACTGCCCATCCATATCGTCGACGAAGACTTCGGTCAGCCAGACGCTTTCCTGTGTCGCACCCTGTTCCTGCAACCGGACCAGCACCTGGCTCAAAATCGCGACGATCATGTCGAACCGGCCGTCCAGCGTGTCGGGCACGGCACCGTCCAGATACCAGTGCGGCTGGCGGCCTTCCGCGACGATGGCATGATAGAGCGGCATCAGACTGTCTTTGGGGTCGGTACGCCCGAACAGTCTTTGCAGGAAGGAAGGGGAGGCGGTGGACATGCGGCAACGTCTTTTCATGGTAGATGGGCGGGCGGCGCGCGTTGCCCCATATTTCGCGCCCCTTGCCGGGGGCGGCGCATTTCCATATTGATCGCGGCGTCGCCCAATGCAATGGCGGCGTCATGTTTCTTGGGTTCGCGGGTCCGCCCCCGCAGGAGAAGTCGATGCGTCCGTTCAGCCGTCATTCCGCACAGGGGCGCATCCTGCTCGCCATAGGCATTGGCGCGCTCGTACTGGGCGCTTCGGGCTGCACCCGCGTTCGCACCCATCAGGGCTATCAGGTCGACAAGCTGCTGGTGGATTCGGTCCAGCCCGGCATCGACAATCGCGCCTCGGTCGAAGGCACGCTGGGCCGCCCGACCTTCACCTCGCAGTTCGGCGAGCAGGAATGGTATTATATTTCGCGCAGCATGCGCGCGCTGGCCTTCTCGAACCCCAAACCCGTCGAACAGACCGTGCTGCGCGTCCGTTTCGATGCCGCCGGCAATGTCGCTGCGGTCGATCGCATGGGGCTGGAGCAGGTTGCCAATATTTCGCCATCGGGGGACAAGACCCCGACGCTCGGCCGCAACCGCAGCCTGTTCGACGAGATTTTCGGCAATATCGGCGCGGTCGGTGCCGGTGGCATGGGTGGTACCGGTGCAGGCGGTGGCGGCCCCGGCCCCAACGGCAGCTAAACCCTAGCCGCGCGGACCATCCAGCGGCTCTGGCGCCCGACTGGACAAGACACTATTGGCCTCTACGCAGCTTCCGATCGACAGATCGGGAGAATGATGTCGCTTTAGGGTTGCGTGCCCGCGCAGGAATGGGGAAGACGGTCATCATCATCGGATAGGCCTGCCATCCTCGTGCCCGCATGGGTGTCGACCCGGAGAAGAATTTGTTTTTGGTCCTGCTTTGCCTCCTGCCATTCGTCGGCACCTTGCTGCTGTCGATCATGGGTGGGGCGGGCCGTAACGCACAGGCCGCGATAGCCGTCATCCCCGCCATCGCCGGACTTGCCCTGCTGGGATGGTTCGCGCCGCTGGTGCTGAACGGCGGGGTGGCGCAATGGCATATGGCCTGGGTGCCGACATTGGGATTGGAACTCAGCCTGCGCCTCGACGCGCTGGGCTTGTTGTTTGCGGGCCTGATCCTGGGCATCGGCCTGCTCATCATCCTCTATGCGCGCTTTTATCTGTCCGCCAATGACGCGATGGGCCGGTTCCTGGCGATGCTGCTGCTGTTTCAGGGGGCCATGCTGGGCATCGCTCTGTCGGGCAACATCCTGCTGCTGCTCATCTTCTGGGAACTGACCAGCCTGTCCTCCTTCCTGCTGATCGGGTTCCGCAGCGACACGGCGGAGGGGCGGCAGGGCGCGCGCATGGCTCTGGCGGTGACGGGCGGCGGTGGCCTCGCGCTCATTGGCGGTCTGGTGTTGCTTGGCACGATCGCGGGATCGTTCGAACTGGCCGACATATTGGCGAGCGGCGACCTCATCCGGTCGTCCACCCTCTATCCCGTGGCGCTGATCCTGATCCTGCTGGGCTGCTTCACCAAGTCGGCGCAATTCCCGTTTCACTTCTGGTTGCCTCACGCCATGGCCGCCCCCACGCCGGTCAGCGCCTATCTGCATAGCGCGACCATGGTGAAGGCGGGCGTGTTCCTGCTCGCCCGTTTCTGGCCCGTGCTGTCGGGGACCGACCTGTGGTTCTATCTGGTGACGACGACGGGGTTGGTCACGATGATCCTCGGTGCGGCCATCGCCTTGTTCCGTCATGATCTCAAGGCGATCCTTGCTTATTCCACCATCAGCCATCTTGGCCTGCTGACCATGTTGTTCGGCTTCGGCACGCCGGTCGCCGCGATGGTCGGCATTTTCCATCTGCTCAACCATGCCGTCTTCAAGGCCGCCCTGTTCATGAACGCGGGGATCGTCGATCATGAAACGGGCACGCGCGACATTCGCCTGCTGGGCGGGCTGGCGACGCTGATGCCGATCACCGCGACGCTGGGCATCGTCGCGTCCGCCTCCATGGCGGGGCTGCCCCCACTTGCTGGTTTCCTATCGAAGGAAATGATGCTGGAGGAAGCCGGGCATACCCTATGGGCGGGCCAGTCGTGGATCGTGCCGCTCGCCGCCGTGATCGGAGCCACGCTGTCGGTGGCCTATTCGCTACGCTATATTGTCCATCTCTATTTCGGGCCTCGCCCGGCGTCCTATCCTGCCCAGCCGCATGATCCGCCGTTCGGTCTATGGGCACCGTCCGCCTTGCTTGTCGTGCTGACCATCCTGGTCGGCCTGTTCCCGCAGACATTGACGGTGGGCCTCGTCACGCCCGCCGCCGCCATCGTCACCGGCGGCACCGCGCCGCCGTTCAAGCCCGCCCTCTGGCATGGCGTCACCCCCGCACTGGTGATGAGCATCGTGGCGGTCGCGGTCGGGGCGTTGATGCTGTGGCTTCATGGCCCCTTGCTGCGGGCCTGGGACGCTCTGCGCCTGCCCGATGCCAAGCGGATGTTTGACCGGGCGCTGGAATGGCTGGTCGATCGGGCCAGCGACATGACGCGCGCCATCCACAATGGCTCGCTCCAACGGCAACTCAGCCTGCTGTTCCTGGTCGCGATCTTGGTCGGCGCGCTGGGCGTGTGGACCGGCGGCTACAGCCCCGGCACCCGCCCCACCATTCCCGCCCATCCCGTGGCGATCCTCGCCTGGGGCTTGCTGGTCGCGGCGGTCATCGCGGTCGTGAAGGCGCAGCGCCAACGCTATCTGACGCTCGTCTATATCAGCGTTGTCGGTCTCGTCGTCTCGCTCGCCTTCGTCTATCTGTCGGCGCCCGACCTTGCCCTCACGCAGATTTCGGTGGAGGTCGTGACGATCCTGCTGTTGCTGCTGGCGCTCAACCTGATGCCCAAACAGCCGGTGCGTCTCTCCAGCAACAGCCTGCGGTTGCGCGACGGCCTGATCGGGCTGACCGGTGGCACGGTCGCAGGCCTCGCGGCCTGGGCCGTGATGACGCGCGAACCCAATGATCCGATTTCCGCCTATCATTGGGAAAACAGCTATTCGGGCGGCGGCGGAACCAATGTGGTCAATGTCACGCTGGTCGATTTCCGCGCCTTCGACACGTTCGGCGAAATCACGGTGCTGGGCATCGCCGCCCTCACCATCTTCGCGCTGCTGCAACCGGTGGCGCGTGGACCGTCGGGCCAACGCCTGCGCGAGTGGGTCGCGGATCTGCCCCGGTCGCCCGAACGCCATCCCATGATGTTCGCAGTCGCCGCCCGGCTCTTGCTGCCACTGGCGACGATGATCGGCCTCTTCATCTTCCTGCGCGGGCATAATCTGCCGGGCGGCGGCTTCATCGCCGGGCTGGTCGTCTCCATCGCGATGCTGATGCAATATATGGCGTCGGGCTTTGAATGGGCGGACCAGCGGCGGCGGGTTGACGAACATATGCTGATCGGCTTGGGCGTCACCATCGCCGCCCTGACCGGCCTTGGCTCGCTCTTCTTCGGCGCGCCGCTGTTCACTAGTGCTTTTGGCTATGTCACGCTGCCGTTGGTCGGAACGTTCGAACTGGCGACGGCGATGCTGTTCGACGTCGGCGTCGCCATGACGGTGATCGGTGCGGTGATGCTGGCGCTGGCCGAACTCAGCCATATCGCCCAGCGCGCGGAAAAGGCGCTGGTGGAGGATGATGGTCCGATGGACATCGACCCGGCCAAATTGCGGGGACGCCGGGCATGAGTATCGAATTTCTGGTCGCCTCCGCCATTGCCGTGCTGACCGCGGCGGGCATCTATCTCGCCTTGCGCGGGCGCACCTTCCCGGTTGTGCTTGGCCTCGCCATGCTGTCCTATGCCATCAACCTCTTCCTCTTCGCCATCGGTCGCCTGACGGTCAACCGTCCGCCGCTCTATGAAAAGGGCGTGACCGACTATGCCGACCCCTTGCCGCAAGCCCTGGTGCTGACCGCCATCGTCATTTCCTTCGCCATGACCGCGCTTGCCGTCGTGCTGTCGCTGCGCAGCTTCCTCGAAACCGGTACGGATCAGGTCGACGGCATCGTCGAGGCGGACCCGCCCCAGCCCGATCGGGAGGCAGCGCCATGATCGACGCGCTGATCGCTGCGCCCCTATTGCTCCCAGCCTTTGCCGGAACCGCGACTTTGCTGTTCCGCCGTCGACGGCGCTGGATCGGTGCGGCCATCTCGGTCGGATCGTCGGCGGGACTCGTGTTGCTGGCAATGATCCTTATGGGGCAGGCCATCGCAGGCGAACCGACCGCCTATGCGCTGGGTAACTGGCCCGCCCCCTTCGGCATCGTGCTGGTGCTGGATCGGCTGGCGGCGCTGATGCTGCTGCTTACCGCCGTCCTCGGCTCGGCGGTGGCGGCTCACGCGACCTTGACCGGGCTTGATCGCAAGGGCTGGCATTTCCACCCGCTCTTCCAATTCCAGCTGCTCGGAATCAATGGCGCATTCCTGACCGGCGACCTGTTCAACCTGTTCGTTTTCTTCGAAGTGCTGCTGATCGCCTCCTATGGCCTGATGCTGCACGGGCAGGGCGCGCAGCGGCTGACGGCGGGCGTGCAATATGTGATCGTCAATCTCATAGGTTCGACCCTCTTCCTGATCGCGCTGGGCCTGCTCTACGGGATCACCGGCACGCTCAACATGGCCGACATGGCAGTGCGCGCCGCTGCCTTGCCGCCTGGGGATATGGGGCTGCTCCGCGCGGGCGGTCTGCTGCTGGTCACGGTGTTCGCGCTCAAGGCGGCGCTTGCGCCGTTGCACCTCTGGCTGCCGCGCACCTATGGATCGACGGCCCCCGCCGTCGCTGCGCTGTTCGCGATCATGACCAAGGTCGGCGCCTATGCCATCATCCGCACCGTACCGCTGATCTTCGGCGACTGGGTCGGGCAGTTGCTGCTGCCTGCAGCATTGGTCGCTATGTTGCTCGGATTTGTCGGCTTGCTCGCCGCGCGCGGCTTGCGCGATATGGCGGCGTTCGGCCTGACCGGCTCGACCGCCACCTTGCTCGTGGCCGTTGCCCAGTTCGATCAGCGCGCCATGGCTGCCGCACTTTTCTACCTGCCGCATACCACTCTGGCCGCTGCGCTGCTGTTCCTGACGATCGATCTCGTCATCCGCTGGCGTCCGGCCGAGGGTGACTCGATCGTGCCGACCTCGGCGTTCGCCGGGCAGGGCAGGCTGGCCTTGCTGTTCCTGGCGGCAGCCGTCGCCCTGGCAGGCCTGCCGCCGCTGTCGGGTTTCATCGGCAAATTGCTCATCCTTCAGGCATCGCTGACATCGCCCTATGTCATCGCCATCTGGGCGCTCGTGCTGGGGACCAGCCTGCTCGCGGTGGTCGGCATGGCACGGGCCGGAACCACCGTGTTCTGGAAACAAGGCAGCTGCCCACCCACGTCCAAGAACCGCACCGCCTTTCGCGCGATCGAAGCATTGCCGGCCTTTTTCCTGCTCGCAATGCTGGGCGGACTCACCGTGGCCGCTGGCCCGGCGACCGCCTATGCTGACGCCACCAGCCGCCAACTGTTCGACGTGCCCGCTTATGTCGGCGCCGTGCTGGGGCCAGATGCACCGGGAGCCGTCCGATGAAACGCCTGCTGCCCCATCCCGGCCTCACGCTCCTGCTGGTCACCATGTGGATGCTGGTGCTCAATAGCCTTAGCATGGGCGGTTTCCTGCTCGGCCTCTTCTTCGCCATCGTCGTGCCGCTCTTCACCGCGCCCTTCTGGCCGGACCGGCCGCAAATGCGCCTCGGCCTGCCCTTGCTCGGCTATGCCTTTCTGGTGCTATGGGACATCGTCGTTGCGAATTTCGAGGTAGCGCGGCTGATCCTGTTCCGGCGCAACCGCGATTTCCGCTCCTGCTGGCTTAGCATACCGCTCGAATTGCGCTCGGCCGAGGCCATCACCCTGCTCGCGGGCACGATCAGCCTGACGCCCGGCACCGTCTCCACCGATATTTCGACCGATGGCCGCCATTTGCTGGTCCATGCGCTGGATACCGGCGATGCGGCGGGCGAAATCACGCGCATCAAGACGCGCTATGAACGCCGCCTGCTGGAGATTTTCCGATGATAGAGACCGCTCTGTCGATCGCGATGGGCTGCGTGGCGCTGGCGATGCTGCTCAACCTCTATCGCCTGCTGCGGGGGCCAACCGCGCCGGACCGCATCCTGGCGCTCGACACGATGGTCATCAATGCCATCGCGCTCATCATCCTGTTCGGCATATTGGAAGAAAGCGGCACCTATTTCGAAGCGGCGCTGTTGCTGGCGATGGTCGGCTTCGTCGGCACGGTCGCCTATACCAAATTCCTGCTGCGCGGCGACATTGTGGAATAGGATGGACCAGCCGGAATGACCGCCTTGATCGACATCTTCATCGCCTTCCTCATCCTGCTCGGCGGTGCCTTCGCGCTGATCGGCAGTTGGGGACTGGCGCGCCTGCCATCGCTGATGACCCGTCTGCACGGCCCGACCAAGGCGACCACGCTGGGCGTCGGCGGCTGCCTGATGGCGTCGATGCTCTATTTCCCGACTCATGGCCTGAGCTGGTCGGCGCATGAACTGCTGATCACGCTCTTCCTGTTCATCACCGCGCCGATTTCGGCCAATATGATCGCCAAAGCCTATATCCATCGGCGGCACAGCGAAACCCGGATGACGGTCGAAACGGCAAGGATGCTGCCCGAATCGCCTGCCGGGGCTGCGGAATGGGCGACATTTGGCGTCGCGGATGCCGATCGGCCGAACCAGCCTTCAGGCGAACCCGCTCAACCCTTGTAAAGCGCGTCCAACCGGTCGGCATAGCGTTTGCGGATCACATGGCGGCGGATCTTGATTGACGGGGTCATTTCCTCATTCTCGATTGTGAACGGTTCGTCGGCCAGGATGAAACGACGAACCCGCTCGGTCACCGACAGGTCGCTATTCACCCGGTCCACCGCCGCACGTAGCGCCGCCATATAGGCCGTATCGGCGCGCGCCTCCGCCAGCGTCAAACCCTTGGCCTGCGCCCATTCCAGCGTCCATTCGGCATCCGGCACGATCAGCCCGACCAGATAGGGCCGCCGGTCGCCATGGACCATCGCCTGCCCGATCTCGGCCTGCAGCGTCAGCATCCCTTCGACCTTCTGCGGCGCGACATTGTCGCCCTTGTCATTGACGATCAGGTCTTTCTTGCGGTCGGTGATGCGGATGCGCCCCTTGGCATCGAATTCGCCGATGTCGCCGGTGTGGAGCCAACCATCCTTCAACACCTTTTCCGTTTCCGCCGGATTGCGCCAATAGCCGTGCATGACCAATTCGCCCCGGACCAGAATTTCGCCATCCTCGGCGATCCGCACTTCCACGCCATCAAGCGGCGGGCCGACCGTGTCCATGGCAATGCCCGCGCGAGGCCGATTGCAGCTCACCACTGGTCCCGCCTCGGTCTGGCCATAGCCCTGAAGCAACGTTAGGCCCATCGCGTCGAAGAACAGGCCGACATCGGGATTGAGCGGCGCACCGCCCGACACCAGTGCCTTCAACCGGCCGCCGAACCGGGCACGGATCTTGGGGATCAGGGTGCGCGCGAGCAGCGCCTTCATCGGCCGATCGAGCAGGGATTTGCGCCCATGCTGTTCCTTCGCCGCAATGCGTAACGCCTGGGCCATCAGATAATTGGGGAATTTGCCCTGCTTTTCGATCGACTTCATGATCCGCGCGCGCAGCACTTCGAACAGGCGGGGCACGACCACCATGATGGTCGGCCGCGTTTCCTCGATATTGCTGGCGAGCTTTTCCAGCCCTTCCGAATAATAGATCTGCCCGCCCAGCAGCATCGGCAGAAATTGCCCGCCACTATGTTCATAGGCATGGGACAGCGGCAGGAAGGACAGGAAGACCTCCTCCCCCCAACCGAAATCCTCCGCCACGACCGCGCCTGCCCCTTCGGCATTGAGCAGGATCGCGCCATGATGTTGCATCACCCCGCGCGGCGCCCCGCCGGTGCCGCTGGTATAGATGATGCAGGCCTGGTCCTGGCGCGTCGCGGTCTGGGCGGCGGCGCAGGTGGCGACATCGACCGGGTGGGCCGCGATCAGATCATCCCACATATGGCAGGCGATCTGCCCCTGAGTCCCGCGCAACGGCTCCATGCCGATGATGAAGTCGGCCTGCGATCGGACGACCGCCGGCATCAGCACCTGCGCCAGCTTGGCGGTCGAGACGATGACCGCGCGCGCGCCGCTATCGGTTAAAATATGCTGATGATCGCGCGTCGTATTGGTGGTGTAGGTCGGCACGGTGATACATCCCGCCGCCATGATGGCGAGGTCGGCGATGCAGAATTCCGGGCGGTTTTCGCTGACCAGCATCACCGGATCGCCCGGCTTCAACCCCTGCGCCTTGAGCGCGGCGGACAGGGCGGCAACCTGTTGCGCCACCATGGTCCAGCTTAACGATTGCCAGGCGCCGTCCTTTTTGCGCCACAGGAACGGCGCGTCGCCCCGCTCGCTCGCGCGGGCAAAGAACATGGTGACCAGATTGGGGAATTTTTCGATGGCCCTCAAGGCGCTGCTCCTGCGGTTCCGGCGCATCTGATGCGCGCCTGCTCATCGTCAGGCTATAGCTCCGCCTTGTCGTAACGGCCATCGACTTTATGGGGTTTCATCCATCGAAAAGCCCGTTCTGCACATCCTGCGGCGGATTGAGGCCCAAGTGCTTCCACCCCGGCCCGTTGAGGCATCGGCCGCGCGCCGTGCGGGCAATAAGACCGAGCTGGATGAGGTAAGGCTCGATCACTTCCTCAATCGTATCGCGCGCTTCGGAAAGCCCCGCCGCCAGCGTTTCGACTCCCACCGGCCCACCGCGATAAATATCCGCGATCATCATCAGATAGCGCCGGTCCATCAGGTCCAGCCCCAACTCATCGACCTCCAGCCGCCGGAGCGAGGCATCGGCAACCTTAGCGTCCACGGCCGCAACGCCCGCGACATTGGCGAAATCGCGCACCCGGCGCAGCAACCGCCCGGCAATGCGCGGCGTCCCCCGCGATCGCCGCGCAATCTCCATCGCCCCATCGGGCGTAATGGCAAGGTCGAGCAATCGCGCGGCGCGCCGCACCACCAGTTCCAGCTCGTCCACCGTGTAGAATTGCAGCCGCACCGGAATGCCGAACCGGTCGCGCAGCGGCGTCGTCAGCAAGCCCTGTCGCGTCGTGGCCCCCACCAGCGTAAAGGGCGGCAGGTCGATGCGCACCGATCGCGCCGACGGCCCCTCGCCGATCATCAGGTCGAGCGCGCGGTCCTCCATCGCCGGGTAGAGTACTTCCTCGACCGCCGGATTGAGCCGATGGATTTCATCGACGAACAGCACGTCGCCCTCATCCAGATTGGTGAGCAAAGCCGCCAGATCGCCCGACTTGGCGATGACCGGCCCGGACGTGGCGCGAAAACCGACGCCCATTTCCTTGGCGACGATCTGCGCGAGCGTCGTCTTGCCAAGGCCGGGCGGGCCGAAAAACAGCACATGATCCAGCGCCTCGCCACGCGCCTTCGCCGCCTCGATAAACACGCGCAAATTCCCCCGCGCCGCTTCCTGCCCGATAAATTCGTCGAGCGACTTGGGTCGCAGCGCTGCATCGACATCTTCGACGCGGCGGGCGGGGGTTAGGAGGCGATCGTCGGTCATGGACGACGTCCCAAGGCCGACGGTGCGTCCATCGCGGAATGCAGTATACGCAGGATCAAAATGGTTTGCTCGCCGACATGATATAACACTCGATGGGGTCGATGCGAAAAAGCTCTTATGCCGTCGCCATAATCGGGTCTCGCCTCGCCCGCCGCCGGATGGGTGCGCAACAAGGCGAAGATGCGCTCGAAACCCTGCATGTGCGCCCGAACTGCCTCCAGGCCGAAATATTCAAGACCATGATCCTGAATGGCGATCAGATCCTGTCGGGCGGCGACCGTCAGCCTGATCTTAGGCATCCGGCAAGCGCGCCATAATCTCTTTCAGGACATCTTCCGGTTCTGCATCGACAATGCCTGATACGAAGCCCTCTTCAAGGCGGGCGCGAACCCATTGTCGATCATATTCGGACGCCTCTTGATCGCGGCGAACCAAGTCGCGCAGATAATCGGCGGCATCGACATAGCGCCCCTGTGCCAGGCGGGCATCGACCCATTGTTCAAGGGCGGGCGGCATGGAGATGTTGAGGTCGGCCATGGTCACGTCATAAGCCTTTTATCCATGCAATCCAATGCACCCATCACTTCGCCGCCTTCCGCAGCGCCAGCCGCACCAGCGCGTCCAGGCTGGCGTCGTCACCCAGTTCAGCCTCGGCGGATGCGACGGCGGTGCTGGCTTCATAGGGTTTGAAGCCCAGATTCTGCAGCGCAGACAGTGCGTCGGCGGCGAAGCTGCCGGTCGGCAGCACGGCCACGCCGCCCGCGCCGATCGGACTGCCGACCGGGGCTGCGCCGATCTTGTCCTTCAATTCATTGACGATGCGCTGGGCCAGCTTGGGGCCAACACCGTTGGCGCGGGCGATCATCGCCTTGTCCCCCATGGCGACAGCCCGGTGCAGTTCCAGCGGTTCCAGCGCCGACAATATCGCCAGCGCAACGCGCGATCCCACGCCCTGCACATGGGTCAGCAACCGATACCAGTCGCGCTCTTCCGCGCGGGCGAACCCGACCAGACGAATCGAGTCCGCCGCCACCAACATTTCAGTGTGGATCGTCACCGCTTCCCCCACCGGACCCAAGGCCGCCAGCGTGCGCGACGATGCGCCGACCAGATAACCGACGCCGCCCACATCGATGATGGCATGGTCGATGCCCGTGCTGTCCAGCAGCCCCTTGAGTTTCGCGATCATGCCCGCTGCCTTTTGGTCATGATCTGTTCTTTACAGCCTGTCGCGCGGCGCGCCAGTCAAAAGAATAGACGCATGAGGCAGCTTTTCCGCGCGCCATGCGTAATGCTGCCCAAACCCATTCCATATCAAGGCGATTATGATGCAGATGACCGCGCCGATGCTCGGCCCCAAGGATTTCGAATATCCCGCGATCATGCTTTCGGGCGTGGTTGACCATGGCATGTATCTTCATTTCAAGAATTGCCTGTCCACCGCGCCGCAGCAGGGTCTGGTGGTGGTCGAAATCTCCACCCTGGGCGGCGACCCCGAAATCGCGCGTCTGATGGGTGAGGATATACGTTTCCATTCCGATCTTTACCCTGAACGGCGTCTGGTGTTTCTCGGCCGCACGGCGGTCTATTCGGCGGGCGCGACCTTCATGAGCTTCTTCGCAACCGAAAACCGCTATGTCACGCGGGGTACGCGCCTCATGATCCACGAGCGGCTGATCACCAAGACGATCCAGCTCGCGGGGCCACTGTCCACCTGCATCGCTACGCTCAAGGGAACGCTCAACGAAATCCAGTCGTCGATCGCGATCCAGAATGAAGGCTTTCACAATCTGATCCTGGGATCGGATATCACCATGGAAGAGCTGCTCGAAAAAGCGCCAGAAAACTGGTATCTTGAAGCCAATGAAGCGCGCGCACGGGGGCTGATCGCCGCGGTGCTGTGATCAGGTCTTGCGCGACCCGCTGATTGCGCGTTGGTATCCGGCATGAACCGCATTCGATCAGGATCGCCGATCTTTCCCTGGCGCTATGGCATGTTCCTGGCGTTTCTGGCGACGATCGCGCCTTTGGCTTTGGTTCTGCCTTGGCATCAGGCGGTGATGGCGGGATTCGATATGGCCGCAATCGCCTTCATGCTGTCGGTAACGTCGCTCATCCGGGCCGATGCCGCCGCGATGCGGCGCAAGGCGGCGGCGAATGATGCCAATCGCGAACTGATGCTGCTGATAACCGCCATCGTCAGCTTGGTCGTCCTGGTCGCTGTCGGCGTGGCCGTTGGGGAGCAGGGCGGGCATAAGGCGGCAACAGTTGTGCTGTTGCTAGTAACGCTGCTGGTGGCTTGGCTGTTTTCCAACCTCGTCTACGCCATGCATTATGCGCATATCTTCTATCGCGCCGGACCGCAGGGAGAGGATAGTGGCGGCCTCGACTTCCCGGATACGCAGGAGCCAGGCTATTGGGACTTTCTCTATTTTGCTTTCACGCTCGGCATGACGTTCCAGACATCCGACGTATCCGTGACGAGCAGCATCATGCGCCGCACGGCGCTGTTTCAGAGCCTCGCCGCATTCCTGTTCAACCTTGGCATATTGGCATTCACGATCAACGTGTTGGGCGGGTAGTGCCTCAAGCGGCGTTGCCCCAGCCGGACAGTTGGCGCTGCCGTTGACCACGCGCTGTCTTGGCCGGACCAACGGCTTTTCCGGCGTCATCCTCCATATGGGCCACCGACCGCCACCATTCCGCTACGACCGGGCGTAGCGCGGACAGGCTGCCGGACCGTGGCATCGCGTACCAGTTCTCGCCATGACGATGAAAGGTCCAGTTGGAATCGCAATTGAGCGGAACGCGCTCGAAACGCGGAGTGACTTTGGAACCGGAAGATTCGCTGATCTCCCGTAACTGGGCAGGTACATTCTGGATGCTGCCATCGGGAAACCGCACCGCGATCGTCATCTCCTGCCTCCATCATTATCGGTTGATGAGGGGATAACGCATTGAGATAAAATGGGTTCACGACCTTGCTGCAGGTTAAGCAGTTTGTCTGCAACGGCCCTGCAGCGAAAGCCTTCACCGCTTGCTTACCAAATTTTGCTAGGGCTTGCCGCTATGCGCGACTCTGACGATCCCTGCCCCAAATCCGCCGTCAGCCATGGCGTCGGCATCGCTGGTTTGGTGGGCCTTGGCCTCTGGACCCTGGTCGCGCGCCATTATGGCATGAACGGTCCCCATGCCGGGCTGGCTGCGGTCGTCGCCTGCGGCGTGCCGATGGTGCTATGGTCGCTGCTGATCGACAAGGTGCATCGCAATGCCTCGACCGGCATAGACTGGCACGCGCCCGCCCGTCCGGTCCGCAGCGTGCTGGACATCAGCATCGTCAAGATCGCCGGTCTATGGGCGACCTGGCTCGCCATTGCCATCTTCTATTGCGTCGCGCGCTGGTATTGGAGCGGCAATTACCGCTTCTCGATGGACCTGTTCACCAGCGCCGCGCCATGGCTGCTGGCACTTTCCATCCCCTATGTCATCTGGATCGACCGGCGGATGGTCGATCCAAAGGATGCCTCCTACAGCTTTGGCCAATGGGTGATCGGCGGCGCGGCGGGCGTGCCCGACATGGTACAGGTCGCGCATCACGCTCGCGCTTGGGCGGTCAAGGGCTTCTTCCTGGCCTTCATGGTGTCGATCGTACCGGGTAATTTTTCAAGCGTGGTCGAATGGCGGATCGCCGATGCGCTGGCCAATCCGATCGCGCTCGCCGGATTCCTGATCGCGGTCATGTTCATGATCGACGTCTGTCTGGCGACGGTCGGTTATATCCTGACCTTCAAGCCGCTCGATGCGCATATCCGCACCGCCAATCCCTATCTTGCCGGCTGGCTGGCTGCCCTGATCTGCTACCCGCCTTTCGTCCTGATGGGCGGCGGCGGGCCGCTCGATTATCATGCGGGCGGCGCGGAATGGGATTATTGGACGCAAGGATCGACGACGCTGCAATGGCTGCTGGGCGGGTGGCTGGTGCTGCTCACTGCCATCTATGCCTGGGCGACGATGGCGTTCGGCCTGCGCTTTTCCAACCTTACCCATCGCGGCATACTGACCCATGGTCCTTATCGCTGGACCCGGCACCCGGCCTATTTGTCGAAAAACCTCTTCTGGTGGTTTTCCGCGCTGCCTTTCCTGAGCGTTAGCGGGTCGATCACGGACATCGTGCGCAATTGCGCGATGCTGGGCCTTACCAACGCCGTCTATTATTGGCGCGCGCGGACCGAAGAACAGCATCTGTCCGCCGACCCCGACTATCGCGCCTATAGCGACTGGATGGAGCGCAACGCTCCGGTGCCCCGCTTCTTCGCCTGGGTCACCGGGCGCAAGCGGGAAGCGACTGTGGTGGCACCGACGGCGGAGCAGCCTGCGTCCTAGAAGCTTTCCTCGGCATAGACTTTGCTGACATCACCGCCCCATTCGCCATGATAGCGATCGAGCAGCCGTTCGGCGTGGGTCTTGCCGGATGACACGACCTCTTCCAGATCGGACAGATAGCCCGTCTCATTGTCGCCCGCGGCATTCAGTCGACCGCGTGCCGCCAGTCCCGACCGCGCAATGTCCAGCGCTGGCTTGGCAATGTCGCGCAGCGTGCGGCCGCCATCGATCGGCGCGTCCAGGCCGAGCTTGGGCACGGAATCGCGCAAAATCTGCCGATCCTCCATGGTCCAGTCCTTGACCAGATCCCACGCCGCATCGAGCGCGCCTTGATCATAGAGCAGCCCGACCCACAAGGCGGGCAGGGCACAGATGCGGCCCCATGGACCACCATCGGAGCCACGCATTTCGAGAAAGCTCTTCAGCCGCACTTCGGGGAAGGCGGTGGAGAGATGATCCTCCCAATCCTTCTCGGTCGGCTTTTCACCAGGCAAGACGGACAATTTGCCGTCGAGGAAATCGCGGAAGCTGAGGCCCGACGCATCGATATATTTGCCGTCGCGAAAGACGAAATACATCGGCACGTCGAGCGCATAGTCGGCGTAACGCTCATAGCCAAAGCCATCCTCGAACACGAAGGGCAGCATGCCCGTGCGCTTGGGGTCGGTATCCGACCAGATATGGCTGCGATAGGACAGGAAGCCATTGGGCTTGCCCTCGGTAAAGGGCGAATTGGCGAACAAAGCCGTGCCAAGCGGCTGCAGCGCCAGCGAGACGCGAAACTTCTTGGCCATGTCGGCTTCGCTGCCATAGTCCAGATTGGTCTGGATGGTGCAGGTGCGCAGCATCATATCCAGGCCCATCGATCCCACGCGGGGCATGTGCCGCAGCATGATCTCGTAACGGCCCTTGGGCATGATCGGCAATTCGGCGCGCGCCTTGTCGGGCCACATGCCAAGGCCCAGGAACCCCAGCCCCAGCATGTCGCCGACATGCTTCACCTGTTCCAGATGCCGCCCGGTTTCGGCGCAGGTCTGGTGCAGATTGTCGAGCGGTGCGCCTGACAGTTCGAGCTGCCCGGCGGGTTCCAGGCTGATCGTGCCATCATCCCCCGACAAAGCGATGATATTCTCGCCTTCGAACACGGGCTTCCAGCCATAGCGGGTCAGGCCGATCAGCAGCGTGTGGATGCCGCCCTTTTCCTCGTAGGATGGGGCGTGATGATCCTTGCGGCTGTAGACGAATTTCTCATGCTCGGTGCCGATGCGCCAGCGGTCCTTGGGCTTTTCGCCCTTGGCAAAGGCCGCGATCAGCTGGTCGCGGCTTTCGATGACGGGATCTTGGCCCGCTGAGTCGGTTCTTGTGCTCATGCCCCGCCCTTACTGCTTCCCCTCTGCCCGTCAAACAGCGGCGGGCTTCGGTCAAATAGGCTGTGTTGCTATCGGGTTCAATCCAATAGCGAAATGAAACTATTTCCAGTCGCCATTGATCGTCATCCAGGCCGCCGTAGCGGCGATGGCGGCGGTTTCTGCGCGCAGGATTCGGGGGCCAAGCGAAACCGGTACGGCTTGAGGATGCGCGCGGATCGCCGCGCGTTCGGCGGGGTCGAATCCGCCCTCCGGCCCGATCAGGAAAGCCGCCGCGCCGGGATGGGTGGCAAAGGCCTCGGTCATCGGTGCGCCGCCGGTTTCGTCAGCGAAAAACAGATGCCGCGCCTGCGGCCAATCGCGCAACAGCGCATCTAGCTTCACCATGGCGGAAAGTTCGGGTAGCGCGGTGCGCCCGCATTGCTCGGCGGCCTCGACCAGATGCGCGTGCAGCCGGTCGAGGTTGAGCTTGTCCACCACGGCGCGGCGGGTCAGCACGGGCTGCAGCTTCGCCACCCCCAATTCGCACGCCTTTTCCGCGATCAGGTCGATGCGCCCCTTCTTGATCGGCGCGCAGCACAGCCAGAAATCCGGCACAGCCTCCGGCCCCTTGGTCTGCGCCACGCATTCCAGCCCCAGATCGCGCTTGCGGATGTCGCGCGCCCGCGCGGCCCACTCGCCCGACCGCCCATCGAACAGCAGCACGATATCATCGGGCTTCACCCGCATGACGGCGATCAGATAATGGGCCGGATTGCCGTCGATCGACACCATAACGCCTTCGCCCAACTGGGTCTCGACATGCAGGCGCGGGGCGCTTTGCGGCGGCCAGGCGGGGGTAGCGGTCATTTCGGTCTTTCCGTATGGCGATGCGACCCCTAATGCCGTTCCTGTCGACGCAAGTCGAGACGCGCCCCGCGATCAGCGGCGAAACGGAGATCATGTGAGCAGTAGCATCGTCCCCGACACCCAAGCACGCGGTCTGCTATCGCGCCTGCCGGACACGCCGCGCGGCCTCGCGCTGCTGGCCCGGTTCGACCGACCGATCGGCTGGTGGCTGCTCTTCTGGCCGGGCGCCTGGGCCGTGGCGCTGGCCGGGGGCGGCTTTGTCCGCTGGCCACTCATCCTGTTGTTTCTGCTGGGCAGCATAGCGATGCGCGGCGCGGGCTGTGTATTCAACGATATCGTCGATCGCGATCTCGACGCTAAGGTTGCCCGCACGGCTTCGCGCCCGCTTGCCAGTGGCGCGATCTCGCTCAGAACCGCGTGGCTCTGGCTGCTGGTCCTTTGCGCGGTCGGGCTTGTCGTGCTGCTGCAATTGCGGCCCTATGCGCAGGTCGTGGCGCTTGCTTCGCTGGCGCTGGTCGCGGCCTATCCTTTCATGAAGCGGATTACCGGCTGGCCGCAAATCTGGCTGGGCCTCGTCTTCTCCTGGGCCGCCTTGGTCGGATGGAGCGAAGTGGCCGGTACGCTGACCATCCCTGGCCTGTTGCTCTACGCCGGAACCATTTTCTGGGTGGTGGGCTATGACACCATCTACGCGCTGCAGGATCGGGAGGATGACGCGCTGATCGGGATCGGTTCCAGCGCCTTGTCGATGGGGCGCCATGTTCGCGCGGGCGTATCGCTTTGCTATCTTCTGGCGCTTGGTCTCTGGGCGACGGCGATCTGGCAGGTGCGGCCCGACAGTCTGGCGCTTGTCGCTCTTCTGCCGATGGCCGCGCATCTGCTGTGGCAGGTTGCGACCTTGCGCGAAGACGGCGTAGACCCGCTCACCAAGTTTCGCGCCAATCGTTTTGCGGGGTTGTTGATGTTCCTGGCTTGTCTGGTAGTAGGCAGCGCATGAGCGCGCATCCCATAGGTCCAGTGCCCGGCGACGATTGCTGGCGTATCGAGACAGCCACCCGCGCCAGCGTCATCATCGACGCGGACACCTATTTCCGCCACGCCCGCGCGGCGATGCTCAAGGCACGCAAGCGGATCATGCTGATCGGCTGGGATTTCGATGCCGCGATCAGCCTGGTGCGCGATGATGAAGTCTCAGACGGCGCACCTGCCGTCATCGGCGATTTCATCAGTTGGCTGGTCAATCGCTCGCCCGACCTCGAAATCTTCCTGCTGCGCTGGGACGTCGGCGCGATGAAATCGATGGTCAGCCCCGTCAACCTGTTCACCACGCTCAAATGGATGGCGCATCCGCGCGTCACGGTGAAGCTGGACGGGCATCATCCCCCGGCGGCCTCGCACCATCAGAAAATCGTGGTGATCGACGATTGTTTCGCTTTTTGCGGCGGTATCGACATGACCGGCGATCGCTGGGATACCCGCCATCATCGCGACGACGAAGCCGGTCGTCATCATCCCGACGGTTCGCCCTATGGGCCTTGGCATGATGCGACCACGGCGCTGGCCGGGCCGGTTGCCGCCGCGCTCGGCGCCCATGCGCGCATGCGCTGGAAGATGGCGGGTGGTGATGATCTGGAGCGGGTGGAAGGCGGCGAGGATTGCTGGCCTGAACGTCTCCCCGTGCAGTTTGAAGGGGTGGATGTCGCCATTTCCCGATCCGCGCCGCAGATGGACGATCAGGATGGCGTGACGGAGATCGAGCGGCTTTATTGCCATCAGATCGCGGCCGCCAAACGCTGCATCTATGCTGAAAGCCAATATTTCGCCTCGCGCCTTATTGCCGAGGCGATCGCCAAGCGGCTGGCCGAACCCGATGGCCCGGATATCGTTATCGTCAATCCGGAACAGGCCGATGGCTGGCTGGAACAGCAGGCGATGGATACGGCCCGTGCCCGCCTCTACGAAGCGCTCAAGGCGCGCGATACCCATGGCCGCTTCCGCATCTATCACGCCTTCACCACGCGCGGCGTGCCCATCTACATCCATGCCAAGATATTGATCGTCGATGACCGGCTGATCCGGGTCGGCTCCTCCAATATGAACAACCGGTCGATGCGGCTCGATACCGAATGCGACGTGACGATCGACACGATCCTGCCCGCCAACGCCAGCCGGCAGGACCGGATATTGGCCATTCGCAACGACCTGATCGCCGAACATCTCGACATGCCGGTCGAGCGCGTCGCCGCCGTGATTGCGGAGCGCGGACTGGTGGCGGGGATCGAGGAAATGCGCCAGAAGCCGGGGCGGACGCTACGCCCCTATGTCACCCCGGACTTGAACGACGTCCAGACCTGGCTCGCCGATCATGAAGTGCTCGACCCCGAAGGCCCCGAAGAAATGTTCGAATCGATCAGCGAACGCGGCCTGTTCCGCCGGATGAAGGGCTGGTTCGGCAGGAGCTAGGTCTACTCCGCCGCCAGCAGGGCCTCGGCGCTCTGAAGGTTGACCGACACCAGACGGCTGACGCCCTGTTCGACCATGGTGACGCCGAACAGACGGTGCATCCGCGCCATGCTGACGGCATTATGGGTGACGATCAGGTAACGGGTCTGGGTCTGCGCCACCATCGCATCGAGCAGGTCGCAGAAGCGCTCGACATTGGCATCGTCCAGCGGGGCGTCGACTTCATCCAGCACGCAGATGGGGGCGGGGTTGGTCAGGAACAGGCCAAAGATCAGCGCCACCGCCGTCAACGCCTGCTCGCCGCCCGACAATAGCGTCAGCGCGGCCAGCTTCTTGCCCGGCGGCTGGGCCATGATTTCCAGCCCCGCCTCCAGCGGATCGTCGCTGTCGATCAGTTCCAGATGCGCCTGCCCCCCATTGAACAGCGTGGTGAACAGACGACGGAAATGGCCGTCGACTGCCTCGAACGCGGCGAGCAGCCGTTGCCGTCCTTCGCGATTGAGGCTGCCGATCGATCCGCGCAGCCGGTGGATGGCCTGCGTCAGTTCCTCGCTCTCCGCGCGGCTGGCCGCTTGGCTGGCTTCCAGCTCGCCCAGTTCCTGCGCCGCGACCAGATTGACCGGGCCGATGCGTTCGCGCTCGGCGACGAAGCGGTCATGCTCGGCCTGTTCGGTCTGGGCGATGCGGATGTCGGCGCTGGCAAAACCCAGCTTCTCCGGCAGCAATGGTGGCGGACATTCGAACCGCTCGCCCGAAAGCCGATTGGTTTCGATGCGCTTTTCATCTGCGGCTTCCGCGCGGGCGACGGCCGTGGCGCGTGCCTCGCGCGCTGCGGCTAGCACTTCGCCCGCCTGCGCTGCGCGATTTTCGGCGGTGCGCAGCGTCGCTTCCGCCTCATATTCCGCGCGCCGCGCTGCTTCGGCGGCCTCCGCCAGTGCCACGCCCTGATCATCCAATGCGGCGATGGCCTGCGCCAAGTCGTCGGGCTGATCCTCGATCGTCGTGCGTTCGGTAGCGATCGCCTCCCCGCGCGCGACCATCGCCGCAATGCGCTTGGCCGCTTCGCCCGCCCGTCCGCGCCAGCTCTTGATTTCCGCTTCTGCCGCCGCCTGCCGTTCGCGGTCGCTCGATAGTGCGCGATCGGCCAAGGCTTGGTCGGCCTGCAATTGGCTAACGGCCGCGCGTGCCTTCTCGCTCGCCTGCGTCAGTGCGGCGACCAGCGCCCGCGTATCCGCCCCATCGGGCATCGCCGTGCGCGCGGCCTGTGCCATATCCTGCTCGGTGCGGGCCGAATCGCAATCACGCCGGGCTTCGATCAGCCGCTCCTCTATCCCTTCGCGCCGTCCCGACAGGCGCTCCAGCGCCGTCGTCGCCTCGTCGGCTGTACGTAGCGCGGCGCGCTGCTGCTGCTCCGCCTGGGTCAGTCGCGTGCGTCCCGCCGCCAGGGCATCTCTCGCCGCCTGTTCGGATGCCCGCGCGGCCTGCTCTGCTTCCTGGGCCGCTTCCACCTCGGTCGCAATCGCGGGCCGGGCCGCCATGATCGCCTCCAGCCGGTTGAGCCGGATCAACCGTTCGGCCGCCGCCGCGCCGCCTTCGATGGCGACATAGCCGTCCCAACGCCGCATCTGCCCGTCGCGAGTGACGAGACGCTGGCCGACGCGCAGCATCTGCCCCGCATCCTGCTCGGCAAAGCCGATTTGGGCCAGGCGGCGCGCCAGTTCGAGCGGCGCGCTGATATGGTCGGCAAGTGACTCACAGCCATCAGGCAGCGCCGGATCATCGGATTGCGCCTGCGCCCCTGCCCAGCGGCGCTTGCCTTCCGGGGCGATGGGGCTTTCCAGATCATCACCCAAGGCAGCCGCCAAGGCGCGTTCATAGCCCGTCGCAGCCTTCACTTGGTCCAGCGCCCGCGCCCGCCCGCCCGAACCACTATCGACGGCACGACGCAACGCTACCGCTTCACTGTCCAGCGCCGCCAGTCCCGCGCGCGCGGATGACAGCGCCGCTTGCGCTAACGCCCGCGCCTCGCTGGCGGATTGACGCGCCGTTTCTGCCTCGCGGATCGCCACCTCGGCCACATCCCGATCCAGTCCTGCCTGCTGTTGCCGCGCGACCGCCTCGGCGCGCTGCGCCTCCAACGGTGCCGCATCGGGCAAAGCCGCCGCTTCGGCGGCCAGGCGAGACGCCTCGCGCTCCGCCCGCTCCAACCGCGTGCGCGCGGCCACCAGCGCGGCTTCCGCCACGCGCAGTTCAGCCTGCTCGCCCGCCTGCTTCGCCATCGCCTTGGCCAGATCCAGCTCGGCATCGCGCGCGCCACTCTCGGCAGCGGCGATCCGTGCCGCGAAATCGGGTCGCAATGTCTCGGTCTCGGCGATCCGCGCCTTGAGCGTACCAATCTCCGCCGTCAGTCGCGCAATCGCCTCGGCCGCGTCATTGGCCAGCGTCCCTTCCCGCGCCCGATCCTCTTCCAGTCGTACGCTTTGCTGTACGAGATCCTGCAAGCGTCGCACGACAGCATCGCGCTGCGTCCGCAATGTCTGAAGCCTGTGCCCCGCTTCGCTGGCATCCTCGCGCGCCTGCTGCGCGGCGGCGCGCTTGTCCGCCAACAGGGCCACCGCTTCCTGCGCCTCGGCTACGGCTGCCACCTGCGCCTGCTGCGCGACATGCACGCCATGATCGGCCTGTTTCGCGTCGGCGCGGGCGGCTTCCGCGCTGGCATTGGCCTCGCGCCAGCGCGCAAACAAAACGCGCGCCTCGGCCACCCGGATCTGGTCGGACAGGCGGATATAGCGTTCCGCCGCCCGCGCCTGTCGCCGCAGGCTGTTGGCGCGCGCATCCATGTCGATCAATATTTCGTCGAGCCGCGCCAGATTGGCTTCAGCAGCGCGCAATTTCTGTTCGGCATCCTTGCGCCGCACATGCAGGCCCGCAATCCCGGCGGCTTCCTCCAGCATCGCGCGCCGTTCCTGCGGCCGGGCGGCGATCACGGCGGCGATCCGCCCCTGGCTGACCAGCGCCGGGCTATGCGGCCCGGTGGCGGCATCGGCGAAGATCAGCGCGACGTCGCGCGCGCGGACATCCTTGCCATTGGCGCGATAGGCGCTGCCCGCGCCGCGCTCGATCCGGCGCGTGACTTCCAGTTCGCCATCCGCGCCGACATCGACGGCGCTGAACAATTCGCCCTGTTCTTGCACCGTCAGCAGCGACACCTGCGCGAAATCGCGCTGTGGTCGGGTTGCCGTGCCCGCGAAGATCACATCCTCCATGCCGCCGCCGCGCATCGACCGAGCGCTCGATTCGCCCATCACCCATCGGATCGCTTCCAGCAGGTTGGACTTGCCGCAGCCATTGGGGCCGACGATGCCCGTCAGGCCTGGTTCGATCCGCAATTCAGTCGCATCGACGAAGCTCTTGAAGCCGGAGAGTTTGAGCCGCTTTATTTGCACGGGATCGGACCGGGGCGATGCCTCGCCCCGGTTCCTTCAAGCGCCGATGTCCGCCCCCCGGCCGGCAATCAGAGTCCCGCTGCCTTGAGCTTGGGCTGGAGCGCGGCCCAGTTCGCGGCATTGTCGACCAGCACGCCGTTGATCAGGAAGCTGGGCGTTCCGGTAATCTGATACTGGCTGTTGGCCGTCTCTACGCCCTTGGCCAGCTTTTCGGCTGCGGCCGTGTCGGCCAGGCATTGCTTGGCCTGATCCGCCGAAATGCCGCGCTGTTGGGCGAATTCGACAAGGCCCAAAGCATTCGCCAACTGTCCGAACCGCTGTACGGGCGGCGCGTTCATAACTGCCTGATAGCGCGCATCGCCCATGGCCTGCGCCTTGTCGAACATGGCGGTCTGGTTGGCAAAGAACTGCTCCGACAGCGGATAATAGATATCCTTGCCGCCGCAACGCGCCAGCAGCGCCGTCGAAATGTCGATCGGGTCACGCACATAGGGGCGGAACTCGAAGCTCATCTTGCCGGTGTCGACCAGCTTGTTGATTTCTTCCGACGCTTCGGCGGTGAAATCCTTGCAATGGCTGCAGGTATAGGAGCCGAATTCGACCAGCTTCACCTTCGCGGCGGGGTTGCCCATCAGAAAATAGCCATCTGGCGTTTCGGCAACCGTCTGCGACCAGCTGGTGCCGGCAGGCGGCGCAACGGCGGCAACCGATTCGCCGGTGGGCGTGGCGCTTTCCTCGCTCTTGCCGCATGCGGCGAGGGTCAGGCTGAGGGCGACAAGGGCTAGACCGGAAAAGGCTTTCACGACGGGCAAGGCTCCGATGATGGATGATTGAGGAAAGAGTCTAGATCAGCGCGCGGCTGGCGGCAATGCGGCCTGAAGGATGGCCCAGGTCGATCCTTCGACCCGCGTGCCGTTGACGGTAAAACCGGGCGTGCCGTTGATCTTCACCTTGTTCCACGCATCGTCGGTCATCGCCATCACCTGCTTCATCGCCATCGGGCTGGCGATGCAGGCGTCGAGCTGTGCGGGCTTGTAGCCGCGCTTGCCCATCAGCGTGTACAGCCCGGTCTTCTGGCCGATGTCGCGCAGCGCCGCGATCTGGTCGGTCGGCTTGGTCGCGTCGCGATCATAGGTTTCGATCTGCGCCATCCACGCATCCTGATTGGCGAACAGCGCTTCATGATTGCCCATGAAGCGGGCCGGGCCGCCGCAGCGCGCCAGCAGCGCGGCGGTCAGGTCATATTTGTCGCGCACCGCATTGCGCACCTCGACGCTGACCTTGCCGCCCCGCACATAGCCGGTCTTGAGCGGCCCACTCGCTTGCCCCACGAATTGGGCGCAATGGTTGCAGGTATAGCTCACATATTCGACCAGCTTGGTCGTGGCGGACGGATTGCCCATCACATGCCCGCCGACCGGCGAGATGACGACGCGGGTCACCCAGTTGGTGGCAGGCGCGGCAACCAGGGCTGCGGGCAGGGCGATGAGGGCGAGGGGCAGGAAGCGGGCGATGGTCATGGGGACGGGTTCCTGGCAGATATCGGCTGAACGAAAGCGTAACGGCGTCAGCCGATCTTGGGCGGGCCGCTGCTGTTGGCAAGCCCCTGTGCCAGCGATTCCAGCACGGTGCGCAATTCGGGGTCGCCAATGCCGCGCAGCGAATCGCCCAGCTCGACCGGGATTGGCCGTAAATTGCGCGGCGGCGGACGGCGTTCGGCGGTTGCTGGCAGAATGTCGCCCTGCCGCATCGCCACCTTGGCGACGGCGGCATAGCCAAAGAAGCGGTTCACCCGCTCGATCATGTCGGGCAGCATATGCTGCACCATCGGTCCATGGCCACTCATCACCGTCAACTGCAATGTCCCGCCCGCCTTCTTGCCGGCCGGGAAGCGAATCGATTCAGGCGCGGTGATCGCGGCATAATGGTTGCCGACGATCTCGGTCCAGCGGGTGACGATGCTCGACTGAACGAAGCCGAACTTGCGGAACGCCGCGCGGCCGATGTCGGGCATCAGGTCCGCAATCTGGCGGCTCGCACCGATCCGCGGCCGCTCCACGGGCAAGGCGGCGCGGCTTTTCACTTTCGACACTGGGGGGCGTTCCGTCATCGCCCGCACCATGGCATAGGGCCGCCATGCGCGTCGAGGGTAGAGAGTCAAAAATCGCGAGCGACCTGCTCGCCCATTATGATGTCCACGCCCGTCGCCTGCCCTGGCGCGCGCCGCCGGGGAGCAATGCGACCGATCCCTATCGCGTCTGGCTGTCCGAAGTGATGCTGCAACAGACCACGGTGGCAGCAGTCGGTCCCTATTTCGCCAAATTCACCGAACGCTGGCCGAGCGTGGAGGCGCTGGCGGCGGCAGCGGATGCCGATTTGATGGCCGCCTGGGCCGGGCTTGGCTATTATGCCCGCGCCCGCAACTTGCTCGCCTGCGCGCGCGCGGTGGCGAGCGAGCATGGCGGGGATTTTCCCGACACGGAAGAAGGCCTGCGCGCGCTGCCGGGCGTTGGTGCCTATACCGCTGCTGCGGTGGCCGCCATCGCCTTTGGTCGCCGCGCCGTGGTGGTGGATGCCAATGTTGAGCGGGTCGTTGCCCGGCTGTTCGCGATCACGACCCCGCTGCCTGCTGCCCGTCCGGCGATCCGCGAAGCAGCGGATAGTATCACGCCTGATGCCCGCGCCGGGGATTTTGCCCAGGCGATGATGGATCTGGGCGCCACCATCTGCACCTCGCGTAATCCCGCCTGCGGCATCTGCCCGTTGCGTGCCGATTGCGCCGCCGTCCTGACCGCCAATCCGGCCGCCTTCCCGGTCAAGGCCGCGAAAAAGGCCAAGCCGCATCGGCTGGGTCACGCCTTCTGGATCGAGCGGGCGGACGGTCATGTCTGGCTGGTGCGCCGCCCGGACAAAGGACTGCTGGGCGGCATGCGCGGCTTGCCCGGATCGGCGTGGAACGACGTGCCGGATCCGACCCCGCCCTTTGCCGGGGCCTGGCAAACGCTGGAGCCGCCGGTCGCCCATGTCTTCACCCATTTCTCGCTGGCATTGACGGTCCATGCCATTCAGGTGAATCAGGATCATGTGCCGTCAGGTGCAGGCGAATGGTGGCCGATCGATCGACTGGCGGAGGCGGGATTGCCGACGCTGTTCGTGCGCGCGGCTGAAACCGCAATAAAAGAAAGGGAGGCCAGCGATGCACGGCACTAATCCGGTCATAGATAAACTGCCCGGCTTCGCTGGCGGCACGATCGATCGGGTGGATCATATCCGCTCCAATCCGGCCAAGCTGGCGGACGCCTTCGCTGACCCCGCCGCGCGGCTACTCGTGCTTGACGGGCTGGAGCCGGTTGAGGTGAATGGCCATCTGCTGCTGGAGCCGCTGGCCGCGGACGCCCATGTCGCGGATCATGTGCTGCTCGGCATCGATCCCGCCGGACAACCGATCTTCGCGCGATTGGTCGCCGATCTCGGCCCCAACCTCATCCCCACCCCGCGCAGCCGTGCCATTGCCGGGCTGGTGCCAGCGGCGGAGGTCGCGCTCTACGGCACCGCGCGCAGCCTGGTTCACTGGCATGCGCGCCACCGCTTCTGCTCGGTCTGCGGCGGGCCGACCCAGCCGGTCAAGGCAGGCTGGTCGCGGCGTTGCGATCTTTGCGCCGCCGAACATTTCCCGCGCACCGACCCGGTCGTCATCATGCTCGCGGAATATCAGGGCCGTGTGCTGGTCGGGCGGCAACATGCCTGGCCGCAGGGGCGCTATTCGGCGCTGGCAGGCTTTGTCGAACCCGGCGAGACGATCGAGGAAGCCGTGGCGCGTGAACTGTTCGAGGAAGCGGGCATCCGCGTCCGCGACGTGCGCTATGTCATGAGTCAGCCCTGGCCCTTTCCTTCGTCGCTTATGATCGCCTGCATCGCGCAGGCGGACGACGACGCGCTGACGCTTGACCCGACCGAGATAGAGGATGCCTTCTGGTGCGATGCCGATGCCGTGCGCGCTGCGTTGGCGGAGGTGCCCGGCGCGCCTTTTCTCGCGCCGCCAACCATGGCAGTCGCCTGGCACCTGTTCGACCGCTGGCTGGCGGGCGTTGCCCCATCGGATGCAAGCGCGTAAGGCCACAGGCTCCTCTTATCGTTTCGGGAAACCCACGCCTCCATGCTCAGCCTAGAAGAAGCCCAGTCGCGCGCGCAGGATCTGGTCAGCGCCGCGCGCAAGGCAGGGGCGGATGCGGCCGACGCCATCTATGCCTGCAACGCTTCGACCAATGTGTCGGTGCGGCTCGGCCTGCTGGAGGATGTCGAACGGTCGGAGGGCGAGGAGATCGGCCTGCGTGTCTTCATTGGCAGCCGGTCGGCCAGCATTTCGGCGTCAGACATGAACCCCGCGACGCTCACCACGCTGGTCGATCGCGCCGTCGCGATGGCGCGCGAAGCCCCGGAAGACCCTTATGCAGGCCTCGCACCCGAAGATCGCCTCATGAAGAAGCGCCCGCCTGCGCTCGACCTGACCGATGAGCAAGAGCCCGAACCCGCTGCGTTGCGCGAACGCGCGCTGCTGGCGGAGGAAGCTGCGCGATCGGTGCCTGGCATCACCAACAGCGAAGGCGGCGGCGCGTCGAATGGTCGCAGCCAAGTGGCGCTGGCGACCAGCCACGGTTTTGCTGGTGCCTATGCGGGTACCAATCATTCGACCTGGGCCAGCGTGCTGGCGGGCGCTGGGTCCGACATGCAGCGCGACCATGCCAGCCATAGCGTGCGCCATCTGGAGGATCTGGACAATGCCGAGGCGATCGGCATGCGCGCAGGCCAGCGCGCCGTCGCCCGGCTCAATCCGGTGAAGGTGGAAAGTGGCGTCATGCCGGTGATCTTCGATCCGCGTATCGGCTCCAGCCTGCTTGGCCATCTAATCGGCGGCATGGTCGGCCCAGCGATCGCGCGCCGGTCGAGCTTCCTGCTCGAATCGCTGGGCGAAGCGCTGTTCGACGCGGGCGTCACCATCATCGACAATCCGCAGGTGCCACGAGGGCTCCGCTCGCGCCCCTTCGATGGCGAAGGGCTGCCGGTTGCGCCGCGCGCGCTGATCGATCGGGGCGTGCTGACCGGCTGGCTGATGGACAGCGCCTCGGCGCGACAATTGGGCCTGGAACCGACTGGCCATGCCAGCCGGGGCGGCAGCGGCGCGCCGGGCGTCAGCATCACCAACGTCCATATGGAGGCGGGCACAGTGTCGCCGGGCGATCTGATGGCCGACGTGAAGCGCGGCATATACGTCACCGAATTGATCGGCATGGGCGTCAATGGCGTGACCGGCGATTATAGCCGGGGTGCGGCGGGCTTCCTGATCGAAAATGGCGCGGTCGCCCATGCGGTGTCGGAAATCACCATCGCCAGCAATTTGAAGGCGATGTTCCGCGCGCTCATCCCCGCCAATGACCTGCATTTTCGCTATGCCATGAACGTGCCGACGCTGCGCGTGGATGGAATGACCGTTGCCGGGGGCTGAGATAGATCTGCGCGCGATCATATCGGCGGTCGCCGATGCGGCCGATCACGCGCTGACCCTCTGGGCGGGCGGCGATACCCGCGTGCGCCAGTGGGAAAAGGTGCCGGGCCATCCGGTGTGTGAGGCCGACCTGGAAGTCGACGCGCTGTTGCGGGAGCGGCTGGGCCTGATCGACCCGGAAGCGGGCTGGCTGTCGGAGGAGACGGCCGACACGGTCCATCGCCTGGGCGTGCCGCGCGTCTGGGTGGTCGATCCGATCGACGGCACGCGCGATTATCTGCGCGGACGGCCCGGCTGGGCGGTTTCGGTGGCGCTGATCGAGGATGGCGCGGTTCGGCTCGGCATATTGGCCGCGCCAGCCCGCAATGAACTGTGGATCGCGCAGGCGGATGGCCCCGCGACGCGCAACGGGCAGACGCTGCGCGCGGGCGACCGCACGACGCTGCCGGGTGCCCGCGTCCCCGCCGATCAGTTGCCGCGCATCGACCGGGATCTGGTGACGGTCGAAAAACCAAACAGCATCGCCCTGCGCATGGCGATGGTGGCCGCCGACGAGGCTGATCTAGTCGCCACGGTGCGCTGGGGCAATGAGTGGGATGTCGCCGCCGCCGCGCTCATCTGTCAGCGGGCCGGGGCGACGGTCACCGACGCCCTGGGTGCGCCGATGCGCTTCAACCGCCCCAAGCCGACCGCTTTCGGCCTGCTTTGCGCTGCGCCCGGCATTCACGCCGCCGCCACGGATCGGCTAGCGCCCCGCGCCCGCGAAATATTGGGCGGTGCGCCGGGCTGACGCTCAGGCCTTACAGCTTGCCATATTGGGCTTCGAACCCGGCAATATCGCCCGCGGCCAGATATTTCGCCTGATCGACCCACTGGTCGCGGATCGGACGCCCCTTGAAATTGCCCAGCCTTGCATCGATCGCGGCGATGTCCGTGTCGGTCCAGGCAGCGATCTGCGCAAAGCGGGTGATGCCCAGTTCGTGTAGCAGCGCCTTGAGCTTGGGGCCGACCCCTTTCATGCGCAGCAGGTCATCCTCGCCTGCTTCCGGTGTCCCGGCAGCCACGGGCGCAGGCGCTTCCGTTTCGACCACCTCGACAGGCTCGACAGGCTCGACCGCGATCGGCTCTACCGCGACGGGCTCAACAACGACCGGCTCGACGATGGCGGGCGCAACCGGCAAGGTTTCCACCTCAACCGCAGAAGGGGGCGAAACCTGCTTCGTCTTGGCCTTGCCTGACAGCAGGAAGACAAGACCGATGATCACCAGCAGCCCGACCAGCAGCCACAGCCCATAGTCCATGAAGAATTCCTGCATCACGCGCCTCCCTGAATATCGTGCGGCTATGTAGGGACGCTTGGTCCCGAACGGCAAGCCTTCACGCCTGTTCGCGCGCAACCTCGCGCCAGCCGATATCGCGACGGCAAAAGCCGGTCGGGAAATCGATCGCATCGACCGCTGCATAGGCGGCCGCCTGCGCTGCGCCGACGCTCTCCCCCGTTGCGGTTACATTAAGCACGCGCCCTCCATTGGCGACCAGCGCGCCATTCTGTTGCGCCGTCCCCGCATGGAACACCATCGCGCCTTGCGCCTGCGCCGCATCGATTCCCTGGATCGCGCCGCCCTTTTCCGGCGTGCCCGGATAGCCATTGGCCGCCATCACGACGGTCAGCGCCGTGCGGTCCGCGAGTTGTACCGGTCCCTGCTCGGCCAACGTCCCCTGCGCCACGCTCAGCAACAAATCGACCAAATCGCCATCAAACCGCATCATCAGCACCTGGCATTCGGGGTCGCCGAAACGGGCATTATATTCGATCAGCTTCGGCCCCTGGTCGGTCAGCATCAGCCCGGCGTAAAGGACGCCCGAATAGGGCATCCCCTCCGCCGCCATCGTCGCCACTGTCGGTTTGATGATCGTGTCGATCACCTGCCGCTCCAGTTCGGGCGTCAATACGCGCGCGGGGCTATAGGCGCCCATGCCGCCGGTATTGGGGCCGGTGTCGCCATCGCCGACGCGCTTATGATCCTGCGCCGATCCGAAGGGCAAAATGGCGCTGCCATCGGTCAGCGCAAAGAAGCTGGCTTCCTCGCCGGTCATGAACTCTTCCAGCACAACTTCCTCACCGGCCGCGCCGAACGCGCCGGAGAACATGGTGTCGAGCGCATCGAGCGCCTCTTGCCGCGTCTCCGCGATGATGACGCCCTTGCCCGCCGCCAGCCCGTCCGCCTTGATCACCACCGGCAGCGTGAAATCGTCGAGCGCGGCGATGGCGCCGTCCTTGCTGGTGACGCGCTGATAGGCAGCGGTCGGGATATGGGCGCGCTGGCACAGATCCTTGGTGAACCCCTTGGACCCCTCCAATTGCGCCGCCTTCTTGTTGGGGCCGAACACCGGGACGCCCATGGTGCGCAGATTATCGGCCAGCCCGTCCACCAGCGGCGCTTCGGGACCGATCACCACCAGCCCGATCGAATGGCGGGTGCAGAAATCCAGCACGGAGCGATGATCCGTCGCGTCGAGGTCGACCAACGTCGCTTGCTCGGCTATGCCGGGGTTGCCCGGCGCGGCGTAGAGCGTATCGAGCCGGGGCGATTGCGCCAGCTTCCACGCCAGCGCATGTTCGCGGCCACCGCCGCCAAGCAAAAGGATATTCATGTCGCCCATGTCCCCGGATTTCGATGCCTATGACAGTATGGGCCGCCTGTTAGCGGAGGAACGCGCAGGGGACAACGCGCCGCCGCTCTCGGTCAGTGAATTGTCGGGCATGCTCAAGCGCACGGTCGAGGACCGCTTTGGCCATGTCCGGTTGCGCGGCGAGATTTCCGGTTTCAAGCGGGCGGCTTCGGGCCATCTCTATCTCGCGCTCAAGGACGATAATGCCGTGCTCGACGGGGTGATGTGGAAGGGCGGGGCGCAGCGCTTGGCCTTTTCGCCGCAGGACGGGGTCGAGGTGATCGCCACCGGCAAGCTCACTACTTATCCCGGCCGTTCCAAATATCAGATCGTGATCGAGCGGATGGAATTGGCGGGCGAAGGCGCGCTGATGGCGCTGCTCGAAAAGCTCAAGGCGAAACTCGCGGCCGAAGGCCTGTTCGCAGCCGAGCGCAAGCGGCCTTTGCCCTTTCTGCCTCGCACCATCGGCGTTGTCACCTCGCCCACCGGCGCTGTGATCCGTGACATTCTCCATCGCCTTGCCGACCGCTGCCCCACCAACGTCCTGGTCTGGCCGGTATTGGTGCAGGGCAATGGGGCCGCCGAGCAGATCGCGCGGGCGGTGCGCGGCTTTTCCGCTATGGATGGCAGCGGCCCCGTGCCCCGGCCCGACCTCGTCATTGTCGCGCGCGGCGGCGGGTCGATCGAGGATTTGTGGAGCTTCAACGAGGAAATCGTCGTCCGCGCCGTCGCCGATTGCACCATCCCGATCATCTCGGCGGTCGGGCATGAGACCGACACGACCCTGTGCGATCACGCGGCCGATCGCCGCGCGCCCACCCCCACTGCACCGGCGGAGATGGCAGTGCCGGTGCGCGCCGACCTGCTCGCCACCCTCGCTGAAATGGGCTTGCGCGCCGGACGCGCGGTTCGTCGCAATGCGGCGCAGGCAAAAGAGCGTTTCGACATGCAGGCGCGGCTCATGCCTACCCCCGACATGCTGCTCGCGCCGCAGCGTCAGCGGCTCGATCAATTGTCCGAAGCCTTGGCCAGCGGCCTGCGCCACCGCATTGCCGATGCCCGCGCACAACTGGGTCAGGCGGGCGGTGCCTTGCGACCGGCGCTGCTTCAGCAGCAACTCGCCCGTGCAAGCGAGCGGCTCGACCGGTTGCGGCCGCGTCCCGATTATCTGGCGCGGGCCTTGACCGATCGGGCGACCGCCTTCGATCGGGTGTCGCGCCATTTCAGCTCGCTCGATCCCGACCGGCCGCTGGCACGCGGCTATACCCGCGTGATGGCGGGAGGCCGGCTGGTCCAGTCGGTGGCAGCGGCGCAGGCTGCAGGTGCGGTGACGCTGCATTTCAAGGACGGGACGGTCGATGCGACGGTCGGGCAGGGCGCAGCCTTGCTTGAGAAGGCAGACCCTGCCGCTATATCCCCGACATCCCGCCAGTCCCGCAAACCGCGCAGCGCGGACGCACCGCCGCAGCAGGATCTTTTCTCCTGACCATCTGAAAGGCCCGACCGATGCTCATGTCCAACCGCGACCGGATCGCCCGGCTTCATTATATGCCCTACAGCTTCCGCGTGTTGCAGGCGGGCGACCATGTGCTGTGCGCGGTCACGGGGCGGAAGATCGCGCTGGAAGACCTGCGCTATTGGAGCATCGCCCGGCAGGAACCCTATGCCAGCGCGGAAGCATCGGTGCAGGCCGAGCGCGCGGCGAAACGCATCCCATGAATCGTCTCGCCTTCCTGCTGTTGCCTGCCGTCTTGGGAACAACGATAGGGGCGGCGCCGCCCCTATCTAACGACATCCGCCTTACCGGCACGATGACGCAGGGCGGCGTCGTGACTGGCACCGCGCCTGCCGATATAGTCTCGCTTCGGCTGGGGGAGGAGGTCGTGCCGGTCGATGCCGATGGCCGCTTCCTGATCGCCTTCGACCGGGATGCCGCGCCCACCGCGCGGCTGACGGCGCAACGCGCCGACGGACGGACGATCGAAAAAAGCCTGACCATCGCCCCCCGCCCCTGGCGGATCGAGCGCATCAACGCGCCGATGCGGCCCACCAACAGCACGGAAGCCTTCCTGGCCCTGCGCCAGCCGGAACTGGCGCAGATCGCGGCCGCCCGTCTACTCAAAACCGATGCCAGGGGCTGGCGGCAACGCTTCATCTGGCCAGCCATGGGGCGTATTTCCGGGCTTTTCGGGTCGCAGCGTGTCTATCAGGGGCAGCCGGGTGCCTATCATGGCGGCGTCGATGTCGCGGGCGCGACCGGCACGCCGGTAGTCGCGCCTGCCGATGGGGTGGTGATCCTGGCGGCGGCCAAGCCCTTCACGCTGGAAGGGCATTTGCTGATGATCGACCATGGCCATGGCCTCAACAGCGCCTTCCTGCATCTGTCGCGAATCGATGTGAAACCCGGCGACACTGTGACCCAGGGGCAACGCATCGGCGCGATCGGCGCGACCGGCCGCGCAACCGGTCCGCATCTGCATTGGGGCATGAAGTGGAACGACGCGCGTATCGACCCGCTGTTGATCGCGGGTCCGATGCCGCAGGGACGGTGAAGAGGGGCTGTGAAGCGGTTTAGCTGACCCGCTTCATCCGCACCGCGCGGCCGCCTTCGACCTTGCCCATGAAACTGCCCATGGCGGCGCGTTTGAGTTCGATCTTCTGTCCGACCTTGGGGTCGCGCGCGCTGATCGCTTCGGTGGTGGCCCACACTGCGCCATCTTCCAGCCCGATCTGCCACTTGCCATAGCCAATGCTGCGGACCGACGTGATCACTGCTTCGATCTGATCGACGCCGTCCACCTTCGCCTCGCCACTGTCATCCTCTTCGCCGCCGCCCAGAAATGGCAGTTTGGGGAAGGAAAAACCGAATAGCGTCTTGCGCGTCTTGTTAAGTTCGCTCTTGTCCAGCACGACCACTTCGTCACGCTGCGCAGCGGCGTCGATCGCGCCGACCTGACGGTCGAAACAGGCCAATCGCTCTGCATCCTGCGTGATGGACCGACATTGCAGCAGGTTCGTGAAAATCTCCGGCCGGGGCTGCTGACGCTGCGGCGCGGCGCTCGCGTTGACCGTAGTGAGGCACAAAAACACGCCCATCAGTCCGCTGGTAAAGTGCTTCATGCCGTCTCTCCTCTTCAATCGACCCGTTCACGCCCTAGCATGCATCGGCTGAAAACAAGGTCAATATATCGCAGGATCGCCACGGTCAGTCGCGTCTGCGCCATTTTCAGTCGAGCAGGATCGACGCGCAGACATCAATGGATCGCAACAGGGCGCATTCGCGAAATTATGTTACTAATCGGCCGTAAAACAGCTCTAGCACGCGCTTGTTGCATTTATGATACAGCCCCATTCAAAAGCGGTGAATGCCCTTTTCCCGCGCTTTACAGCGCCCTGCTCCCCGCGCAGTTTCGCGGCCATGCATATGG
>Ga0209231_1000044_pt1 | contig 93229 bp, 88 predicted proteins | sample Deesub45470m_DNA_FD_188086 | JGI IMG/M metagenome (GOLD analysis project Ga0209231, IMG submission 188086) | Deep subsurface microbial communities from North Pacific Ocean - 450_OLKR46/470m Metagenome (SPAdes) (version 2) | ecosystem: Environmental > Terrestrial > Deep subsurface > Unclassified ...
ACGTTTCATGAAATTCACCCGCCAAGTGAGTTGTTGACGGGTTGCAGCGTAGCATAATTATCGTGGCAAATCAGCACCTTATGTGCATTCGCAGTATTTTCTTCGACTGTGATCTCACGGACTCAGGAAGAATTCCACCCCACCCTAAACGTCGATATAAAACTTGAGGATGTCCGTAGAAAGTGCAAGAAAAGAATCTGGTGGCAGTGCAGTAAAAACGAGTCACACGTTTGGCAGGCAATGATTGAAACGCGCATTCGGGGTGGCGAATGCCCAGTTTGCAACGGCAACCAGACGATCACTGGAAAAAGGATAAAGCAACGCAAGCTATCAGTTGCCGAAGTTTCCAGCAAACTCACCCATGAGTGGCATCCAACCTTAAACGGAAAGCTATCTCCCTTTGAACTGACAGCCGGGTCTATTCAAAAGGTATGGTGGAGATGCTCCAATGACTCTTCTCATGAATGGCTATCTACCATCTACAATCGCACAAGGGGGCGCGGATGCCCTAAATGCGCAGCACTAGCTAAGAACAAAACCTTACTGGTGGATGCTGCCCCATCCCTCGCTGCAGAGTGGCACCCAACCAAGAACAAACTCTCACCCAGTGAGGTTTCCCACGGCAGTGCAAAGAAAGTTTGGTGGCAATGCTCCCGTGCCGTTGACCATGTTTGGCTCGCATCGGTGAACGCACGATACAGTGGAAACGGTTGCCCCTTTTGTAGCAGCCATTCGGCATCCGAAAAATCATCATTGGCCAATAAGTACCCTAATATTGCAGCCGAGTGGCATCCACAAAAGAATGGTTCCTTAACTCCAGAGACTGTGACATCTGCAAGCGGACGCAAGATTTGGTGGCGATGCACTATCGACCTAAGCCATGAGTGGTTAGCTGTTGTACGAAACCGTACTCTCAATGGTAGTGGTTGTCCGGCCTGCAACCAAGGGTGGTCTGTCAATGCCATTCGAGGGTTTGTGTCAGCCCTGAAAGGCCACCTCAATAGTTTCACACCAGCTGAACTTTATTTAATTTTTCAACAGAATGGCCTACTTGGCTCTGGTGGGAAGGGAAAATCTTTCATCAATTCACTTGCTACCGGCCGGTTCCCGTTTGAAGAAATCGAAAAGTTTTGCAATGGTCAAGATTCGCTGGTAGATGCTTTTCTACTAGACAGAAACCACTCCCTTGAACCCCTGCCTGAGGAAAGGACAGCTGCAGCCAATAAACCAGAAACTCTGCTAGGCGATGAGCAGTTGGGGTTATTTGATGCGCTGACACCCCAAACACCGCCCACCCTCCCGGTCGTTCAGACCAAGGATGTGTTGGCTGCGCTCCAGTCAGCTGCTGTCACTTCAGCCGACCAAGAAGCCGTGGAGTTCCTTGTTGCCTCTGGTGTCGCGAAGGCTTGGCGTCATGCCTTTCGCGATGAGACCGCAGCTGTTTCTCAAGCTAATGCTTTCAAAGGCGACAACTACGCTGAGCAGGTACGGTCCACATTTCTTCGTGAATACCACGCAGCTAAGGAAATGCAGATCCCCGCGGGGTACTCCTTCAAAGTTGACAATGTGGCAACCCCACCAAACCTCATGCAACGACTTGTTGCCACCCGAACACTTCTTCAACGGAGAGTAGGAAATTGGTCAGGCACAGGAGCAGGCAAGACCTTATCTGCCATTCTGGCCAGCAGGCTCACAAGGTCAAACCTTACCCTTATCTGTTGCCCCAACAGTGTCGTAAGTGGGTGGCAAAGAGCGATAGCGGCTGTCTTTCCTGACAGCGTAATCAGGATCAAGACCTTTACACCAGACTGGACTGTGCTTGCAAATGACGTCCCGGGGTTTGGCCTTGCGTTAAAGGATTGCTATCGATACCTCATCATGAACTATGAGGCTTTTCAGGCGCCAGACTCAGCTGAAAGAGTCAAGACTCTGGCATCAAACGAAACCTTGGACTTTATCGTTATCGATGAGATTCATTACACCAAGCAACGCTATGTTGAAAATGTCTCAAGACGAAAGCAAGTCATTGCTGGGTTAGTTGCACTGGCTGGCGAGAAGAATAATGAGATTTGCGTCTTAGGGATGTCTGCTACCCCTGTTATCAATAATCTTCAAGAAGGAAAAAGTTTGGTTGAGCTGGTAACAGGCACCAACCACGATGACCTCGGAACCAAGCCTACTGTGACAAATTGCATGCGTCTGCATCAGAGGCTTGTAACCCTCGGTGCGCGATGGGTACCTGAATACGAGGTAAGCTGTGTTGAGCACACACCACTAATCGACATTGCCCCATTTATCGATGAAATCCGAGGCCTAGGCGCTAACGGCACCCCCCTTCAGCTTGAGCAGATACTGACGCGCGCACGCCTCCCTTCTATATTGGAACACGTACAACCAAAGACTCTAATTTACACCCACTATATCCAAGAGATAGACAAGACCCTTCGGGACGCCCTAACCGATAAAGGGTGGCGGGTGGGGTTCTTCACCGGCGAAGACAAAAGTGGTCTTGAAGCGTTCATAGAGGGCGACCTGGACGTGCTTATTGGCTCAAGTGCAATTGGCACAGGGGTAGACGGACTTCAACATGTCTGCAACCGGCTCATAGTGAATGTCCTGCCGTGGACGAATGCAGAGTACGAACAACTTAAGGGTCGAGTATACCGGCAGGGGCAAACAACCAGGGTTGATGTCATTGTCCCGATTACGTTTGCGGAGATTCGTGGGCAACGGTGGTCATGGTGCGAGTCTAAGATGAACCGCCTACGATTTAAAAAATCTATTTCGGACGCTGCTGTTGACGGGGTTGTACCGGAAGGGCATCTACGGTCAACGGCACAGGCTTACCAAGACGCCATAGGCTGGCTTGAACGACTTGAATCGGGGCAATTGCAATCCATTTCCCGGCACCCTATTCAAGTCCCCATTCCCCACCTTACCAGTACCGACGCTCAGCAGCTCGAACGAAAGTATGGTGACTTCTCAGCTTTAAATCGGAAGTGGAACCAGTCCCACAGCTCTAAAACCAATGAGCGGCTCAAGGCGGACCCTGAAGAGTGGATGCAGTACCATACGCTCTATGGCGAAGCGAGAAAGGATTGGGCTATCGTACCTTTCGAAGAGATGATCCGCTGGTTCAAGCGCCGTAGCGATTATGTGATAGGAGATTTCGGATGTGGCGAGGCTAGGCTTGCCAAAGAGCTTAGCAGCGAACACACCGTCTACAGCTTTGATTACTTGGCCATCAATGAAGATGTCGTCGAATGTGATATGGCCCATGTCCCACTAGACGAAGGGACATTGGATGCAGCAGTTTTCTCACTGTCCCTCATGGGGAGCAATTTCCTTGAATATCTCAAGGAGGCCCATCGAACACTGAAACTGGATGGCCAACTTCACATCATTGAAGCAACCTCGCGATTTAACGATAGAGAAATTTTCATCCAAGGGCTAAAGGCAATTGGGTTCGCCGTGGTCACCGTTGACGACTGGTGGAAATTCACGCACATTCACGCAGTGAGGCCTGACCGCGAATTTGACCATACGGTATGCCTGAGTTTTTAATAAGGAGTGGGGGATAACCAATTTTCAGCAAAAAGCAAAGGGGTCTACCATCGGAATTAGCAGATGGCGGGCCCCTCGACCTTCTGATAAACAACAGGAGCTAAACAATGAGCGGAAAAACTCTCTACGACAAACTCTGGGACAGCCATGTCGTCAGCTGCGAAGCAGACGGAACCTGCCTGCTCTACATCGACCGACAGTTGCTGCACGAAGTCACCTCACCACAGGCCTTCGAAGGGTTGCGGCTGGCCGGGCGCAAACCCTGGCGGATTGATGCCAACCTGGCGGTTCCCGATCACAATGTGCCGACCCGGAACCGGGCGGCCGGCATCGCCGACCCGATTTCGCGGCTGCAGATCGAAACACTGGAGAACAACTGCCGCGAGTTCGGCATCACCCTGTTCGCCATGGATGACCCGCGCCAGGGGATCGTTCACGTCATCGGCCCGGAACAGGGCGCCACGCTGCCAGGGATGACGGTGGTCTGCGGCGATTCGCATACCGCCACCCACGGCGCCTTCGGTGCACTGGCGTTCGGCATCGGCACCTCCGAGGTGGAGCACGTGTTGGCGACCCAGTGCCTGATCCAGAAAAAATCCAAATCGATGCTGGTCGAGGTCAATGGCGAATTGCCGGCCGGATTGACCGCCAAGGATATCGTGCTGGCAATTATCGGTCGGATCGGCACCGCCGGCGGCAACGGCTACACCATCGAATTCGGCGGCAGCACCATCCGCAGTCTGTCGATGGAGGGGCGGATGACGGTCTGCAACATGACCATCGAAGCCGGGGCACGAGCCGGGCTGATCGCCGTCGATGAAAAAACCGTTGATTACCTGAAAGGGCGCCCGTTTGCCCCAAAGGCGGAACAGTGGCAGGCGGCGTGCGCAAACTGGCAGCAGCTGCAATCTGACGCCGCCGCGCAATTCGACCGGGTGGTACAGATCGACGCCCGTGACCTGAAGCCGCAGGTCACCTGGGGTACCTCGCCGGAGATGGTGGTCAGTATTGAAGACCGGGTTCCCGATCCGGCGGCCGAAGCCGACCCGGTCAAACGCGAAGGGATGCTCGCCGCGCTGGCCTACATGGGGCTTGCAGCCGGGACACCGATCAGCGAAATCTATCCGGACAAAATCTTTATCGGCTCCTGCACCAATGGCCGGATTGAGGACCTGCGGGCCGCCGCAGCGGTACTGCAGGGGCGAAAATTAGCGAAAAACATTAAATTGGCGATGGTGGTCCCCGGCTCCGGGCTGGTCAAACAGCAGGCTGAAGACGAAGGGCTCGACAGGATCTTTATTGCCGCGGGATTTGAATGGCGCGAACCGGGCTGCTCGATGTGCCTGGCGATGAACGACGACCGGCTGAATCCACAGGAGCGCTGCGCGGCAACCTCCAACCGCAACTTTGAAGGGCGGCAGGGGCAAGGCGGCCGCACCCATCTGGTCAGTCCGGCGATGGCGGCCGCGGCGGCGGTGTTTGGTCACTTTGTCGACATCCGTCAACTGGAGGTGCTGTAATGGATAAATTCACTGCGCTCAACGGACTGGTTGCCCCCCTCGACCGCGCCAACGTCGATACCGACGCCATCATCCCCAAGCAGTTCCTGAAGTCGATCAAGCGCACCGGCTTCGGCCCCTATCTGTTCGACGAGTGGCGCTACCTTGATCATGGCGAGCCGGAGATGGACTGCAGCAACCGGCCGCGCAACGGTAAATTCGTTCTCAATCAACCGCGCTTTCAGGGGGCGGAAATCCTGCTGACCCGCGACAACTTCGGCTGCGGCTCCTCCCGGGAGCATGCTCCCTGGGCACTGCTCGACTTCGGCATTCGCGTGTTGATCGCGCCCAGCTTTGCCGACATTTTTTACAACAACTGCTTCAAAAACGGCATCCTGCCGATCGTTTTGGCAAGTGAAAAAATTGCGGAGCTGTTCGCCCAGGTCGACAACACTGTAGGGTTCAGATTACAGGTTGACCTGGAAGAGCAGCGGCTGACCCTGCCGGACGGAAAACAGCTCAGCTTTGAGATCGATCCCTTCCGTAAGCACTGCCTGCTGAACGGGCTGGACGATATCGCCCTGACCCTGGAAAAGGTCACCCAGATTCAAAGCTACGAAAACCGCCGCCGACAGCAAACTCCCTGGTTATTCGCGGGATAAAAACAACACTGCGCCCCTGTCACCAGGGGCGCAGTTGCTACAATGTCTGGCCAACGGCCCGCATGCCCAGGCCGGCGAAAGTTCATCACCTTTAACTGGTCACCGCCCCTTGTGACGCCGACGAAACCAGTCGCGCATACTTGGCCAGCACGCCACGCTGATAACGTAGCTCTGGAGCCTGCCAGTTGCTGCGCCGCCGCACGATCTCCGCTGCATCGACCAACAGGTTAAGCTGTTCGGTCTCAAGATTGATCTCGACCCGATCCCCCTCTTCGACCAGCGCCAACAGCCCGCCGACCTGCGCCTCCGGGGCGACATGGCCGATCATGATGCCGTGAGTGCCGCCGGAGAAGCGGCCGTCGGTGATCAGCGCCACGCTGTTGCCGAGCCCGGCGCCCATCAACGCGGCCGAGGGGGCCAGCATCTCACGCATGCCGGGCCCGCCTTTGGGCCCTTCATAGCGGATGACGATGACATCGCCCGGAATAATCTTGCCACCCAGAATCGCCGCCAGCGCCTCCTCCTCGCGCTCGAAAACCCGTGCCGGGCCTGAGCTGGTCGACAAGTTTTTGCCGCTCTGCTTGAGAACACAACCTTCTGCCGCCAGATTGCCGTGCAGGATGCGGATATGTTTTCCCGCCGGTGCGTAAGGAGCATCCGCGGGATAGATGATCTCCTGCCCGGTCGGCAGCCCAGGCACATCGGCCAGATTCTCGGCGATGGTCTGGCCGCTGACGGTCAGGCAATCGCCGTGAAGGTAACCGGCATCAAGCAGCAGTTTCATCACCAACGGCACGCCGCCAATGCGGTGCAGATCATTCATCAGATAGCGGCCGAAGGGCTTGAAGTTGCCGAGCAGCGGCACCTTTTTGGTGATCTCAGCGATATCCGCGAGGCTCAGTTCGACATCCGCCTCTTTCGCCAGCGCCAGCAGGTGCAGCACGGCGTTGGTCGAGCCACCGAGCGCCCAGGCGACCGTCAAACCATTTTCGAAAGCCCTGCGGGTCATGATGTCGCGCGCCGAGCGCCCCGATTTGAGTAAGCCGATCAGGGCCACCGCGCTACGGGCGGCATCTGCGCGCTTGTCGGCGGAGATGCGATTATCGGTATCGACGGCCATATTCGAGGAGGAACCGGGCAGGCTCATCCCCATCGCTTCGATGGCCGCGGCCATGGTATTGGCGGTGTACATGCCGCCACAGGAACCGGCGCCGGGACAGGAGTTGCACTCGATAGCATGCAGTTGCTGATCATCAATTTTGCCGGCGGCATGGGCGCCGATCCCTTCAAAGGCGCTGACGATATTGAGTTCTTCACCTTGATGACGGCCCGGCAGGATGCTGCCGCCGTAGAGGGTCAGGCCGATCAGGTTATTACGGGCGATCGGCATCAACGCCGCGGGGATGGTTTTATCGCAACCGCAGAGGGTCAGCACCGCATCGACCCGGTAGCCCTCGGTCATCAGTTCAATCGCATCGGCGATCACTTCGCGGCTGACCAGCGAGTATTTCATCGCCTCGGTCCCCATCGAGATGCCGTCGGAGACTACCGGCGTGCCGAAGATGATCGCCTTGCCGCCGGCCGCTTCGATCTCGGCCTGCAACAGATCCCCCAGTTCGCGGATATGGTCGTTGCAGGGGGTACCGTTGGTGTAAGGAACCGCCAGGGCGATCAGTGGTTTTTCAAAATCGGCATCGCTGAAACGGACCGCCCGCAGCATGGTGCGCGCCGCGGTGCGTTCGATCCAGTTGTCCCCGGCCCGATCGCCGGTAATTTCACTGCTGCGCCGTTTCATGCTGCCTCCGTTACTTCTCCAGGGCGGTGACCCCGGTCCGGGCGATTTCGATGATATGCTCATGGCCGACTTCTTCGAGAAAGGTGTCGATCCGCCGGGTCGAGCCGGCGACCTGCAGGATATGGATATCCTCAATATTCTGGTCGAGCACCTCAAAGTTGTAACGCCCATGGAACGATTCCAGGTGACTGGCGTCGACCTCCAGTTTGACGATCGCCACTTCCCGCCAGTAACTGTGATCGGTGTCGAGTTCCTTGGCCGAAATCACCTCGGTGAACTTCTCCAGCTGCTTGATCACCTGGGTGACCTTGGCCTGATCATCCTCCCGCAGGGTGATGGTCATCCGGCTGATCCCCGGATTGCGGGAACTGCAGACGGTCAGGGTGTCGACGTTGTACATCTTTTTACGGATCAGCATCGAAACCTTGTTGAGCACACCGGGCCGATCGAGCATAAAGGCTAAAATTGCACGTCTTTTCATTGTTCCCCTCCGTCACTGTCATTGGCGATCGGCTGCGGGCGTCTGGTCAGCATATCGCCAAACCCACCGCCGGCCGGAACCATCGGCAAAATCATTTCGCTCGGATCGCAGACAAATTCCAGAATAATCGCCCCCTGGTGATCGATCGCTGCCTGCAGCGCCGGAGCAACATCCGCCAGCTGATCGACTTTCCGGTAAGGGATGCCGTAGGCCTGCGCGATCAATCCATAATCGGGGCTCCGCATCGGTGTGCCGGCGAAGCGGCCATCGAAAAACAGTGATTGCCACTGGCGCACCATACCGAGATATCCATTGTTGAACAGGATGATTTTGACATCCAGCTGCTGCTCCATGATGGTGCCCAGCTCCTGTATGTTCATCTGGATCCCGCCATCGCCACTGATCGACCAGACCCGCTCAGTGGGGCGGGCCAGCTTGACGCCGATCGCCATCGGCAGCGAAGCGCCCATGGTGCCGGCGCCGCCGGAGGCGAACCAGCTGTTCTCGGTCTGGAAGTTGTAAAAACGCGCCGACATCATCTGGTGCTGGCCGACATCCGGCACGATCAGGTCTTTGCCCCCGGTCAGCTTCGATAACTGGTGCACGATCGATTTCATCAGCAGTTTACCGCCGTCACCAACGCCAGTTTCAATCTCCTGACGCAGATCTTCAGCCATCACCTGACGGTAACTCTCAATCTTCTCGAACCAGCGCCGCCGCGGCTTGTAGGTGAGCATCGGGTCACCGACCAGCACGTGCAGGGTGCGGTAGACATCGGCATTGATGGCGACCGTGGTGGCGACATTTTTATCGATTTCGGAAGGATCGATCTCGACGTGAATCACATCGGCGTTCTGCGCGTACTCATTGAGCTTGCCGGTGACCCGGTCATCGAAACGCATGCCGAAGGAGATCAGCAGGTCGGCTTCCATGATCGCCCGGTTGGCCTCGACGGTGCCGTGCATCCCCATCATCCCCAGATGCAGCGGATGATCGGCGGGGATCGCGGAGAGACCGTGCAGGGTCGAGGCTATGGGGATATTAACCTTTTCGGCGAACTCCTGCAGCAGCTTGCCGGCGTTACTGTTAATCACGCCGTGGCCGCAGAACATCACCGGCCGCTCGCTGCGGTTGATCAGCTTGATGGCGCGCTGCAGCGTTTCCCGTTCCGGGGTCGGATGATAGAAGAATCCGGGCAGATTCGGCCGATAGTTTTTCGCATCAAACTGGTATTCGTCGGCCACCAGCTGGTTCTGCACGTCCTTGGGGATGTCGATCACCACCGGGCCGCCACGGCCGGTGGTCGCGACGTAAAAAGCCTCGTGCACCGTCATCTCCACCTCATCGGCGGCCAGCGGCATATAGGTCTGCTTGCAGATCGGCATCATCACCCCGACCACATCGCTTTCCTGAAAAGCGTCGGTGGCGATCACCCCGGTCGCCACCTGGCCGGTCACAGCCAGCATTGGTACCGAATCCATGTAGGCATCAGCGATACCGGTGGCCAGATTCATCGCCCCCGGTCCCGAGGTGGTCATGCAGACGCCGACCTGTGGTTTATCGGTCGACAGCGAGGCCCGCGAGATTCCCTGCGACATGAAGGCGGCACCCTGTTCGTGGCGCGACATGATGAAATGAAAATCACCCAGTTTGTCCATCTCGTCGAAAATCGGCATGATAGCGCCACCGGTGTAACCGAAAATATACTTGACGCCCTTTTCCTTCAGCGCCCGCAGCAGTAATTTTTTTCCTGTCATTTTATCCTCTTTTCCCGCAATGAACGCCGAATGAACAAACGAGGAGCAATCATAACAAACTTAGTAAGAAATATCACCATGCCCGTTGATTTCCTATTAAATGCTGCCTTTCTGCGGGCACCGGTAAAAATCGCCTTGAGCGAGATCCAGCTTACTAAAGGACAATTTCCATCGGACCTGCGGCTTTATGCAAAGAGGGGCCGGACTCCCATGAGTCCGGCCCCTCTTTTATCCCTGCGCGAAAACTCTCGCCTAGAACTTAACTTTAGTCTGTGCAGCCGCCATTTCGACACTGACCACCGGCGGCAGGGCCTTGCCGGTGCGCTTCAAGACGTCATCCAGGGATTCCTGGGTCATGGAGCGGTACATCAGCCGGGTGGTGACCTTGTAGTCGCCCTTGGCGGGCAGCGGGATGCGATAGACTTCGGTGTCCTTGCCTTTGGCGGGAATGCGGCGATCGTAACCGATGCCGTGGGCCTGCCAGCTCTTGCCGGTCAGCTTGCCATCGGCATCGAGGAACAGCACCCGGAAGAAGACTGCGTTGGGATCGACGTGGTTTTTGGCGTCGACCTGGCCGGAAGCGTAGACTACCTTGCCGGCCTTGTCGGCCACTTCGACCTGCAACCACATGATGCGGATATAGGTGGTGCCGGTGGGAATTTTGTGTCCGGCGCCTTTGTTGAATACATCGACCGTCAGCTCGAGGGTCCCGTCAGCGCTGACCTTCTCGGCAACCTTGACTTCGGCCGCAGCTCGCAGCATCTCCCGGGAGAGTTCCGCCTGTTTCTTATTCCCCATGTGATCCTGGGCATAGGAGCTACCGCCGACAAAGCCGTGGAACGCAATGTTGTCACGTTTCTTGCCCATCAAGGCGGCACGGCCCGGCTCTTTGGTGACACCGGGAGTGGGGGTCATGTGGCAATCCTGGCAGGTGATGTTCTGCTTGCCGTAATCGTTGTTCTTCCAGTCATCCCAGGTATCGATAATGTGGGTGCCGGTGGCGGGATGAATGACCATGTGACAGGAACCGCAGAAGTTGGCCTTTTCGTGAATCCCGGTATTTTTCACTTCGTGGTAGAGGGATTTGCCGTCACCGCGGGGGCCAATCTTCGCCGGCCCCGGCTCGGAAATATGCCCCATGTTGAACATTTGCCCTACCCCGGAAACGGTGTGGCAGAAGTCACAGGAGATCCCCCGGCGGGAGGCATCATCGAACTTGCTGCCGTCGGCGGGAGGAAGCAAGCCGGTACGGGCGGCAATCGGGGCATGACAGGCACCGCACAGAGTGTCGGTGGCGCCCTTGGTTTGCTCATGGGCCAGCATGTAATCGGGACGATACCACTGGTCGGTCCAGGCATAGGCGTGCATCGACTTGGACCATTCCTCGTAGATCGCGCTGTGGCAGGTGGAACAGACCTTGGGATCTTCAAAGGCGCCGGGCTCGAACATCTGCGGCTTGGCGGGTGTGGCTTCTGCGGCGGCGGCAACGGCTGCAGGCTGGGCCGGTTGCACCGGCTTCGGTGCCTCGGCAACCACAGCGGCAACCGGCGCAGCTTTAGCCGGGGGCTCACTCGAAGCGACCAAAGAGCCGCAGCCCATAAATAGGAGACCAGGGAAAATTGACATGACAAACAGGGCAGAACGTCTCATGAAACCTCCTTCGGAAAAATCCTTCATTGAAAATATTTAGTACCGAAATATACCGGCGATCGAAGTGATGTCAACCCGGCCGAAGGCATTTCTTCATTTGTCATAACCGGGCCGTGACGTTACTATAACGCTCAACTTTGCTCTGGAGAGACTCAGGAGGATCAGATTTTGCGCAAGATTGCCATGGAACTGGTGCCACGCAACACAGAAACGCTCGGCCATGAGCTGGAACAGGTCCGGGCGCATTTCCCTGCGGTCGACACCATCAACATCCCCGACCTGCTCAAATTCTCGCTGCGAAGCTGGGAGGCCTGCGGCCAGGCGCGCAGGCTCTTCCCCCACGCCGTCCCGCATCTGCGCGCCATCGATTTCGACCTGCGAAAGCCCTTCCCCCTGACCGAAAACCTGGCGCAGCTTGGCATCGACAGCGTCCTGGTCATCGCCGGCGACCACCCCCTGGATATGTCGCGGCGGGTGTTTCGGACCAGTTCGGTGGAACTGATTCGCGCCATCAAGGCGCAAAGCCCCGAGCTGAAGGTCTATGCCGGCATCGACCCCTACCGCACCGGGATCAAGACCGAGCTTGATTACGTCAAGCAAAAGCTTGAGGCCGGAGCCGCAGGGTTTTTCACCCAGCCGTTCTTTGACCTGCGGTTGATGGAGATTTATCGCGATCTGTTGTCAGGGCTGGAGGTCTTCTGGGGGGTGAGTCCGGTGCTGAGTGAGCGCAGCAAGGACTATTGGGACAACCTCAATAACGCCATCTTCCCGCCGGATTTCGCACCGACCCTGGAATGGAACCGGCGCTTCGCCAGACAGGCGCTGGAATTTGCGCAAAAAACCGACTCGAGCCTCTACTTCATGCCGATCCGGGTCGACCTCGTCGACTACCTGGGCGGCATTCTTTGATAACAACCATCATCGTCCTGATCCCCTTCAATCAATCGAGCGGATCAAAGTTCCCCTTGTCGGCATAGCATAAGGGACAGACCCAGTTGTCGGGCAGGTCGGCGAAGGCCGTCCCCGGGGGTATATTATTCATCGGGTCACCCGTGGCCGGGTCGTAAATGTAACCGCAGTTGGCGCAAATATAACGCACGCTCCCTCCTCCAATCCTCATTATCGCCTTGGTTTTTTACTCTTCGCGGCTTGCATTTTCCCTCTCGGGCTCAGACCGCAAAATATTTCGCCTGGGGATGATGGGCAATGATCGCCGAGGTACTCACCTCCGGCACCATCTCCATCGTCTCGGTCAAGGTCACCCCGATCGCCTCGGGTTTAAGCAGCTTGAACAGCATCAGGTGAGCGTCGAGATCGGGGCAGGCCGGATAGCCGAAACCGTAGCGCGACCCCTGGTAACCTTGAGTCACATAGCCGGTCATGTCAGCGGGCTTTTCAGCGGCGATGCCGAGTTCGCGGCGCATCACTTCGTGCCAGTATTCGGCCAGCGCATCGGTCACTTCGACGCTGAAACCGTGCAGCATCAGGTAGTCGTGGTAGGCGTCTGCCTCGAACAGGCGTTTGGTCTCGCCGGCAATCCGCTCACCGATGGTCACCACGAAGAAGGCCGCCACATCCCCTCCCTCCTCACGGCTGCGGTAATAATCGGCGATGCAGAGATGGGGTGGCGACGACTGGCGGGGAAACTCAAAGGCCATGACGTCATCGCCGGCCTCTACGTAAACCGTGTCGCCTTCGCTGTAGCAGCGGAAATAGCCGTAGGCCGCCTTCGGCTGCAACAGCCCCTCGGCGAGGGTGCGTTGCTTGAGGTCTTCGTAAAGGGGCCGAATCGTGGTGCGGGTCAGTTCCAGATACTCTTCGGCGCTGCTGCTGGCGGTGCGACGATAGCCCCAGCGACCGCGAAACAGCGCCTGCTCATTGACATAGGGGAAAAGTTTGGCCGGATCGATGTCAGTCACATGGCGCAGGCCATAAAAAGGCGGCTCGGGAGCCGGATGGCTGCGGTCGATGCTGACATCTTTCACTCCAGGCTTCATCGCTGGTTGGCCGCTCTTCGGGGCCGCAACCGTCGCCGTCAACCGCCCGGCCTCGAAATCTTTCAAGGCCTTGAGGCCGGCAAACGCGTCGGCACAGTAGACCACCGGGGCATCATAGTTGGGGACGCAGGAGGTGGCGACAAACTCGCTGGTCAGCGCGGCCCCCCCGAGCAGGATCGGCATGGTCAGACCCGCTTCGCGGTACTGGGGCAGGCTTTCCTGCATTACAATGGCTGATTTCACCAGCAGACCGCTCAGGCCGATAATATCCACTTTGAGCTCGCGGGCCTTGGCGATGATCGTCTCGGCCGGCACCTTGATGCCGATATTGAACACCTTGTAGCCGTTGTTGGAGAGGAGGATATCCACCAGATTTTTCCCGATATCGTGGACATCGCCCTGCACCGTCGCCAGAAGTATTTTGGTCCCTTCTTCCAGGTCGAGCTTCTGCATATGCGGCTCCAGCCAGGCGACACTCTTCTTCATCGCCTCGGCCGACTGCAGCACGAAGGGCAACAGCAACTCACCCTTGCCGAACAGTTCTCCAACGTGGCGCATGGCCGGGACCAGGATCTGGTTGACGATCTCCAGCGGCGGGTAGCGGTCAAGCAGCACCGCGAGAATATCTTCGATGCCGGCCTTATCGCCGCGCACAATTTTCTGATGCAGCACTTCCTCAGGCCGTTTATCTTCCGATTCGGCATCCTTTGCCGTTTCGACCCGCTCGGCGAAATGATCGATGAAACGCATCAACGGCGATTTCTCCTGACCCTGGCCGCGGTTATAGATCAGGTCGAAGCAGAAGGTCCGGTCTTCCTCGCTGATCTGCGCCAGGGGGAGAATCTTGCCAGGATCGATGATGGCCGCATCAAGTCCCTGCTCGATCGCCTGGTGCAGAAACACCGAATTGAGTATTTTGCGCGCCGCCGGCGGCAGGCCGAAGGAGATATTGCTCAGACCGAGCACGGTGAAGACCCCCGGCAGCTCCTGCTTGATCAGCCGGATCCCCTCCAAAGTCTGAATTCCGGCATCAAGCAGGCTCTCGTCACCGGCACCGATGGTGAAGGTAAGGGGATCGAAGAGGATGTCCTGGGGACGCAGGCCATGCTTGCCGACCGCCAGCTGGTAGATCAGACGGGCTGTCTCCACCTTTTCGTCGGCGGTCATGGCCATGCCTTTGGCGTTGATGGTCAAAGCCACCACCGCGGCGCCATATTTTTTCGCCAGTCGGCAGACCTTGTCGAGGGTCTTGCCACCGTCTTCCAGGTTGATCGAGTTGATGATGCAACGGCCGGGATAGAGTTTCAGACACGCCTCAATACAGTCCGGCGTGGTCGAGTCGATCATGATCGGGATTTTGACCGATTCCGCATAGAGTTTGACCAATCGGGTCAGATCCGCGGTCTCGTCGCGCCCAGCATAGGCCGAGCAAAGATCGAGAACCTGGGCGCCTTTTGCCTCCTGGTCGAGACCGATCCGCAGGCAGCCGTCAAAATCTTCGGCCAGCAGGCAATCGCGGAATTTTTTCGAACCGTTGGTATTGGAACGCTCGCCAATCAGCAGCGGCGGAATATCCTGAGCGATTTCTACCGCCTGATAGAGGCTTGAGACCGAAGGTTTCATGCCGTCACCTCTCGCTGGGCCGGGGCGAGAGACTTGCAGGCCAGGGCCAGTTGACGGATATGCTCCGGGGTGGTGCCGCAGCAACCACCGACCAGACTGACGCCGTCGTTCTCGATGAACCTGCGCATGCTGTGCACAAACTCCTCCGGGCTCATCGGGTAAAAGGTCTTGCCGTTGACCACACTGGGCAGCCCCTGGTTTGGCATACAGGAAATCCGCCCCGGCCAATGCTTGCCGAGGTAGCGGATATGCGAAACCATATCGGCCGGACCGGTGGCGCAGTTCAGCCCCAGGGAATAGAGCGGAAAAGGCTCCAGGGTGGCGCAGATTGCGGCGATATCGCTACCGACCAGCATGGTCCCCTGCCGCTCCATGGTCACCGAAACCAGCACAGGGATCTGTCGACCGAGCGCTTCAAGGACCTCGAAGCAGGCCACCACGGCGGTTTTCACCTGCAGCAGATCCTGGCAGGTTTCGATCACCAGGGCATCCACCCCGGCTTCGACCAGCGCCCGCATCTGCTCGGCCAGGGAGGCTGCAAGGGCATCGACCGTGATGTGCCCCAGCGATGGCAGTTTGGTGGTCGGACCGACCGACCCGGCCACGTAACAGCCACTGCGCCCGCCGATCGCCGCCCGGGCATTGGCGACCGCGGCCCGGTTGATCTCGACGGTCTTTTCGGCCAGATCATATTCGGCCAGCACGATGGAGCTGGCGCCAAAGGTATTGGTTTCGAGCACCATCGCCCCGGCTTCGAGAAATGATTCGTGCAGGGCGATGATCGTTTCCGGGGAGGTAAGATTCAGCAGTTCGTTGCAGCCGGCACTCCCCTGCCAAGCGGTTTCAGGGATCACCATCTCCTGAAGGTTGGTGCCGCAGGCACCGTCGAAGATCAGTATCGAATGGTCAGTAAAACTCATCAGCAGCCCTTCCCTTGTTTAAGCATTCTGAAAGCCTATCCATTTCCGCCGGGCTTTTCAACCAACACCATGGTTTCCTGCGCCCCTCGCCGCACCCATTGATGACTTGACAGCCCCTCTTTGGGTGATAGTTTGGTAATGCCAGTCAACGAAAAGCCAACCCCATCGCAGGGTGGGAGCGGAAAGCTGCGGGTCTTACCCTCGAACACAAAAAGATAGCCGAGCTGCCGAATGACAATGAAATTTCGGCAGGTTCGGCTTTTTTACTGGCAAGTGACAATAGCGGCAAAACCTTCACGGAAAGGAAACTCACCATGACCGCTGAAATCAGCAAAGCAAATCCCCGTGGCCTCTGGCTATTGATCATCGCAGCCATGGTTTCACTGCTCTCCACACCTGTGTGGGGGGCTGAGTACAGCAGCGCACTCAAGGGCGTAAAAAACTATGACGCCGTCTTTGAGGTGAGCCTGGGCAATCCAAAGGCTGCCAATGTGGTCTTCTGGGCGGTAAAAAATGCCTACGAGGTTCCGGAGGTCAAGGCTCTCTCCACACCGCCCCACATTGCCATCGTCTTTCACGGCCCGGCGGTGAAACTGCTCTCCTCGGACAAGACGCTGTTCACCGGCGCCGAGTGGGCAGAGGTGGAGAAATTCCAGGGGACACTTCGGCAGATGAAAAAGGATGGGGTGATCTTGGAAATCTGCCTTTACGCGGCAGAGGTGATGGGGGTCGACAAGGCGACGATCATCCCCGAGATCGATCGGGTGGGGAATGGCTTCGTTTCGGTGATCGGTTACCAGATGCAGGGCTATGCCGTGGTTCGCATCCCTTAGGATTGGAACACTTTTGGCGAAATCTACTGACCCCGCAGCTTTGTCGGTAATCGGCAGGATCTAGCCCAGCGCCACTCCCAGATACCGTCGGGGATTTCCGGAGAAAACCTTCGCCTCAAGCTCGGTTGGCAATCCCAAGTTTTTAACCAATTCGATGTAGGCGAGGACAATCTCCGGCTGATAGATGAGGGCGTCGGAGCCGAAACAGACCCGGTCGGGATAGTGGCTGATGAAATCGCGATAGCTCGCCGGGTCGCTCTGGATATGGGGGAGCATGTAGGCGATATCGGTAAAGACGTTGGGATAGCGGTCGAGAATCTGCCGGAAGGCTTTGCGGCCGATGCCGAAATGGGGGAAGTTGATCCGCAGGCGGGGAAAATCCTCGAGGATGGCCCGCATCACTTCGCCGTAGCGCCGTGCATCCATGTGATAGAGAACCGGCAGATCGTGGGTCTGGGCAAAGGCGAAGATCTCCCATTCCCGCCGGTGGTACTGCTCCAGGGTGATGCCGAAGGTGGCGGGGACGCTGTGCAGGCCGAGGTCGTTTTCGGCATCCCCAAGATAAAGCCCCTTGATCCCCCGGAAGCCGCGCTGGAGATAGCCCTGCAGCAGGGTCGGGACATTATCTGCGGTGAAGCAGCGGGTATCGAGCATGGGAAAGAGCATTGCGCCCTGCAGCCGGCTGAATTCGAGCAGGTCGTCGGCTTCGTTGAAAAGCGGGCCGCCGAGGTTGGGGAACCCCTGCGGGATCAGCTTCCAGACCTCCCGGTCATCGAGGCTGGGATTGACCAGCCCCATGACCGCGAGGTGACGCACGCCGGCTGCGCGCAGACTGGCGAGGCCGCGAGCCACGATCCCGGCCTGCTCCTGCCCGGCGAAAAAGTGACAGTGAACATCGATGATTTCCTGCCGTTCAGCTTGTTCCAATCAGCGGTTCTCCCATTTGGCCGGACGTTTTTCAAGGAAGGCGGTCAACCCCTCGACGGCGTCGTTGGTCGCCATCAGCTGCTCCAGGTAGAGGGCTTCCACCCGCGCCAGTTTGGCGATGACCCGCTGCCGGTACTCGTCGCGGGCGGCAATCACCGCAAAGCGCAGGGTGCTGGCGCTGCTGGGGGCCAGGTATTGATCGAACCAGGCCAGGGCGGCGGCTTCCGGGTCGTCGCTGACGCTGTCGACCAGGCCGGTCTTCAGCGCCTCCTCGGCCCCCATGCTGCGCCCGGAGAGGAGCAGATCCTCGGCCCGGGCCTGGCCGATGCGTTCGGGGAGCAGGCAGCTGGCCGCCGGGGCGAAGACCGCCAGCTTGATCTCCGGCTGGCCGAGCTTGGCGTCGGGGGCGGCGAAGAGCATGCTGCCGGCGGCGGCGACTTCCAGCCCGCCGCCGAGGCACTGCCCCTTGATCGCCACCAGCAGCGGCAGCGGAAAGTTGAGCATGCTGCGCACCAGGGCGTGCAGCGACTGCAGCATTTCGGTGCAACTCCCCGGCAGGTGCTCTTCGACGCTGGCGCCGAAGCTGAAATGCGGCCCTTCGTGGTCGAGCAGCACGGCGCGCAGATTTTGCGCCCCGGAATATTCGGCCAGGGCGGCATCGAGGGCGGCGATCATGGCGGCATCGACAATGTTGGCCTTGGGGCGGGCCAGCCGCAACCGCAGCAGGGTTCCGTTGCGGTCAAGCCAGACTTTCAGCGGGCTCTCGCTCATCTCAGGCCCCCTTCCCCGGCATCAGGCTTTCGATCAACTCCTCCGTCCAGGGAACCCCCTTGGCCAGGGCCTGACGCAGTTTGACGAAGTCGATTTCGCGACCAATCTCCTTATTGCCTTCATTGAAGGCGCGGAAACCGGTGCGGGCTTCGTTCATCATGTTCAGCGCCAGCCAGGCGCGGGAATTCTCCTTGTTGCGGTTCCAGGCTTCGAGCTTCGGCTTGCGCAGTTCCTCGAAGCTCTTGGCCATGCACTCGGGGAAGGTTTCCAGCAGCTTGGCGCAGAGGGCCTCGACCTTCTCATCGAGCAGACTGAGGTCGATCTCGCCGGTTTTGATCAGGGCCTGGCCCTCCTTGAACTCGGCGCCGGACTTGAATTCGCCATGGATGATGCGGCCGTAGTCGTCGAGCATGCGGTCGGTGACCACGGTGGGGTTGGGGACGAACTTGCCGTCGATCTTAAGCGCCGGCACCACGTCGGAGATGATGCCGAGCCGCGCCGCCTTGTGGGCCGAGAAGGGCTCGCAGAGGGTGCCGGAAATCATCGCCTGCTCGCAGCCGATCATCACCGGCAGGAAATCGGTGGCCCCGCCGATGGCGGCCGAGCCGTGCTTGGGGCCGGCCTGGCCGAAGTTGGCGAGATCGTGGGCCAGGGTGAAGTCGCAGGCCATGCCGATCTCCTGGCCGCCGCCGATGCGCATGCCGTTGACCCGGCAGACCACCGGACGGTCGCAGTCGAGAATGGCCGACACCATGTCGTTGAACAGGCGCATGTACTGGCGGTATTCCTGTGGGTTGCCGGCATAGTACTCGGCGTATTCCTTGGTGTTGCCGCCGGTACAGAAGGCTTTGTCGCCGACTGCGGTAAAGACCACGGCATTGACTTCCCGATCCACCGAAGCCCGGCGAAAGGCGAGGATGGTCGCCTTGACCATGTCAGTGGTGTAGGAGTTGAACTGCTTGGGGTTGTTGAGAATGATCCAGGCGTTGTAGAGCCCTTCGGCGATGGAACCGTCGCGACGCCGGGCCGGACGCTTCTCATATAACACCATGCCGTCGCAGAGACTCTCGACGGTATCGGCGATCAGATTGTGGTCGATCAGGTGAGGCGGTGCGGTGGCGGCGATGATCTGGTCTGCAGTTGCCATGGGGGTAATCTCCTTGCGAATCGATGGAAGGTTTCAGGCGTCGGGAACCAGGATGGCGCGGCGCTTCATTTTCTGGTCATGCACCGCGTCAAAAACTTGATTGATGGCACTGAGCGGCTGCTGCTCGATGAAGGCTTGGAGTTGAATCTTGCCGTCGAGCACCAGATCGAGGGCGCCGGGGTAGTGCTCCGGCAGGCAGCCCCAGTTGCCGAGGGCCCGGGCATGGAAGGCCATCAGGTTGGAGAGGCGGATATCGACCTTGTCCATGGTGAAGCCGACCACGCTCAGGGTTGCCCCGTGCACCATCAACCCGTAGGCCGATTCCTGCCCCGGCTTGCTTCCCGAGCATTCGAAGATGAACCACTCGGTGGCGGGGAGCCCCTGCTCCTTGGCGAAGGCGGAGATCGCCTTTTTCAGCTCCCGGGCGTCGAGTTCCCGGGCGTTGAAGGTTTTCGCCGCGCCGTGCTCGGCGATGGCATTCAACTTCTCCTGATCGATGTCGATGGCGACCACCGTGGCGCCGAAGGCCTTGGCCATCTGCACGCAGTAACCGCCGACCCCGCCGACGCCGATGACAATCGCCAGGCTTCCCGGGGTGACGCCGGCCTGGTAGACCGCCTGGTAGGGGGTGGTCACCGCATCGGCCACCACCGAGACATCGGCCAGCTGCAGCCCGGCCGCGGCCAGGCGGGTTTCATCCACCGGGCACAAGCCCCGGGTCGGCACCACGATATGGCTGGCGAAACCGCCCTGGATGTCGTTGCCCGGCATCTTCTGGCTGCGGCAGATGGTCCCCTTGCCCCGCTGACAGAGATCGCATTCGCCGCAGGGAATCACCGCCGGAATGATCACCGCCTTGCCGAGCCAGGCCTCGCCCCCCTCCCCCGCCGCCACCACCCGGCCACTGATTTCGTGACCCAGGGCCAGCGGCAGCGCCGAATTGGTGCGCACGCCGTCGTAGAAGAAGCCGAGGTCGGTATGACAGACCCCGCAACCGGCAACCTCGACCACCACCTCGCCGGCCCCGGCCTGGGCGACAAACGCCTGGCGGGTCAGCGGCTCCTTGACTCCATTCATCATCCAGCGATAGGCAGGTACTGACATGGCATTTCCTCCGAAAGGGTCTTATGTCTGGCTCTCAATGTCGCGATTTTGCAAGCGGGTCTGATCGGCAAGCTTGAGAAACGTTTCCCGCAGAGTCTCCGGCAGACTGCAGGGCCGCCGCGATTCCCGCCTGACCCAGAGATGGCGGGTATGGCCGCTGGCCAGAAGCTGCTCGCCGCGGTGGACCTGGTAGCCGAACTGCAGGTTGCGGCTGGCCACCCAGTCGAGCCAGCAGCTGACCCGGATGCTGTCGCCGTAATGGGCGGCCAGGCGGTAGTCCTGCTGGGCCTGGGTAATTATCAGAAAGTAGCCGAGGGCCTCGATCTGCGGATAGGGAATCCCCCCTTCGGCGCAGAGGCGGGTGCGCGCCACCTCGAACCAGACCAGGTAATTGGCGTGATGGACGATCCCCATCTGGTCGGTTTCGGCGTAGCGGACCTCGATCTCGACTTCGGCGCGCGGTTTCATCTCGGAGGTCAGAACCTTTCGATCAGGGTCGCCATCCCCTGGCCATGGCCGATGCAGAGGGAAGCGATGCCGTAGCGGCCGCCGCTCTGCTCCAGGCCGTTGAGCAGGGTGGTGATCAGCCGGGTGCCAGTGGCCCCCAGGGGATGGCCGAGGGCGATGGCGCCCCCCCAGGGGTTGACTTTTTCCGGCGGCAACTGCAGTTCGTTGCAGCAGGCCAGGGCCTGGCTGGCAAAGGCCTCGTTGAGCTCGAAGCGGTCGATATCGGCCAGTGAAAGGCGGGTTTTCTGCAGCAGGCGGCGGATCGCCGGCACCGGTCCCATCCCCATCTGGCAGGGGTCGAGGCCGACCACGGCAAAATCGACCACCCGCGCCCGAGGGCGCAGCCCCAGGCGCTGGCAGGCGGCTTCGGAGGCGAGCAGGGTCAGGCTGGCGCCATCGTTCAAGGGGGAGCTGTTGCCGGCGGTGACGCTGCCATCCTCCTTGAAGATGGTTTTCAGCGCCGCCAGATCGTCCCGATTGGTGCCGGCCCGCGGCGCCTGATCCTGATCGGCGATGGCGCCGCCGGCGGCAATCGGGACGATCTCCCGGGCAAAGTGGCCCGCCTGCTGGGCGGCCACCGCCCGGGCATGGCTCTGCACCGCGAACTCATCCTGGGCGGCGCGACTGACGCCGTAGACCTGCGCCACCTTCTCGGCGGTCAGCCCCATGTTGGTGAAGGGAAATTCGTAACGGCCCAGCAGTTGCTGGTTGTAGTCGAGGGCGGCGGCCATCGGCACATGCCCCATGTGCTCGACCCCGCCGGCCAGCAGCAGCTCGGCCTGGCCGCTGGCGATGGTGGAGGCGGCAAAGTTGAAGGCCTGCAGACTGGAGGCGCAGAGGCGGTTGACGGTGACGCCGGGGACCGAATCGGGCAGACCGGCGAGGAGGGAGGCGAGGCGGGCGATATTCTTCCCCTGCTCCAGATGCTGGCCGACGCAGCCGATGTAGATGTCGTCGATGGCCGCCGGCAGGGCCGGGTCGGCGGCGAGCCGATCGAGCAGGCCGCGCATCAGCGCCGCGAGCATTTCGTCGGCCCGCACCTCGCGGAACAAGCCCTTATCGGGGTGAGCCCTGCCGATGGCGGTGCGTTTGGCGTCGACCAGATAAGCGTTCATCGTAGCTCCTAAAGGGACAGCAACCCGCAGCTCTTGCCGCCGTCCACATGCAGCACCTGGCCGGTAATGAACTCGGCGTCGTCGGAAGCGAGAAAGGCGACCGCGGCGGCGATATCCGCGACCTTGCCCATCTTCCCCGTCGGCTGCATGCGCAGCAGCCGCTCGCGGCCCTCGACCGGCATCCCCTGGGTCATCGGGGTATCGATCAGCCCCGGCGCGACGGCATTGACGTTGATCTGGAAGCGTGCGAATTCCAGGGCCAGGGAGCGGGTCAGGCTGACCAATCCCCCCTTGCTGGCGGTGTAGTTGGCTTGGCCGATACTGCCGAGCCAGGCCCGGGAGACGATGTTGACGATCTTCCCCGTGCGCTGCTGCTTCAGGGTCGGGAAGACCGCCTGGCAGCAGAGGAAGGCCCCCTTGAGATTGACATCGAGGACTTGATCCCAGTCCTGCTCGGAGATGTTGCTGATCAGGTTGTCGCGGATGATGCCGGCGTTGTTGACCAGCACATCGATGCCGCCATAGCTGTCGAGAACCTGCTGCACCAGCTGCTGCACCTGGGTCTTGTTCGACACATCGGCAGTGATGGAGAGGACTTCACAGCCGGTATCGCCGAGGCTGTGGGCCAACTGCTGCAACTGCCCGGCGTTGACATCGACCAGGGCCAACTTCGTCCCCGGGGTGGCAAAGCGGCGGGCGATGGCGGCACCGATCCCCTGGCCGGCGCCGGTGATCAGCACCACCCGTGGTCGCTGAGGGTTCGAGGATTCGCCCATCAGCAGGCCTCCACAACCATGGCGATCCCCTGACCGCCACCGATGCAGGCCGAGGCGATCCCCAGCTGTTTCTTGTCCCGCTGCAAGGTTTTCAGGCAGGTCAGCACCAGCCGCACCCCGGTGGCCCCGAGAGGATGACCGATGGCGATGGCGCCGCCGTTGACGTTAAGCTTGTCCTGATCGAGCTCCAGCGCCCGTGCTACGGCCAGGCACTGGGCCGAGAAGGCCTCGTTGATTTCGAAACGGTCGATATCCCCCAGGCTCAGCCCCATCTGCTTGAGCAGCAGCCGGATCGAAGGGACCGGGCCGATCCCCATGATCTCGGGCTGCACCCCGGTGGAAGCGAAGCCGCGGATTTTCCCCAAGGGTTTGAGCCCATGGGCGCGGACATAATCCCCCGAGGCGACCAGCAGCGAGGCGGCGCCGTCGACGATCCCCGAGGCGCTGCCGGCAGTGGTGGGGCCCTCTTTAGTGAAGACATAGGGGAGCTTGGCCAACTGCTCCGGAGTGGTGCGGCGGGGATGCTCATCGGCGCTGACCGCCTCGCGGCCGTTGATCCGGTACTTGCGGGGTTTGAAATTGGCCATTTCCAGCACCCCCTGCGGGGCGACCGGGACGATTTCGCCGGCGAAGAAGCCGGCGGCCTGGGCCGCGGCGTAGCGCTCCTGGCTGCGCATGGCGAAGGCGTCGACATCCTCCCGCGACAGGGAGTATTCCCGGGCCAGATTGTCGGCGGTGCAGCCCATGGGGACCGCGGCGGTGTCGTTAAGGGCTTCCCAGAGCAGGTCAACGAATTCGGGGCGGCCGAGCTGGAATCCCTGGCGGGCGGAATAGGAGGCGAGGGGAAAGCGGCTCATGGTGTCGGTGCCGCAGCCGAGGACCAGTTGGGCCTTGCCGAGGGCGATCTGCTCGGCGGCCTGCCCCAACAGCTCGGCGCCGGAGCCGCAGATGCGCTGGGTCAGCAGCGCGGTGCTCTCCAGGGGGGCGCCGCTGTAGAGGGCGATGTGACGGGGGAGGAAGAAGCTGTCGGCGCTGGCCTGGCCGATGTTGGCGACGATGGTCTGGTCGATGTCGGCGGCCGGTACTCCCGAAGCTTCGATGGCGGCGCGACTGGCCAGAATCCCCAGATCGGTGGGGGAGACGGTGGAGAGGCTGCCGGTATATTTGCCGAAGGGGGTACGTTTGCCCTCCAGCAGGTAGATGTCTTCAAACAGTGCGCCGCTGCCGGCTTGTTTATCCTGAAACCCTTTTACACTCGCTTTCATGACGACTCCTTATTTGCCGGTATAGTTCGGTTTCTGGCCGCTGAGAATACTCGAAAGCCCGACCCTGGCATCGGCGGTGGCGAAGATGGTTTTCAGCCCCGCAAGTTCCAGCTGCAGCCCCTCTTCCAGCTTCAGCGCAAAGCCCTGATCGACCAGGGCCATGGCGGTCTTGAGGGCAATCGGCGCCTTGCGGGCGATGGTCTTGCCCTGCTTTTCGAAGCCTTCCCGGGCCAGCAGCGGATGATCGAGGGTGCCGTCGAAGGCGACGAAGGCCAGCTCTTCCGCGCTCGCTTCGCTGCGCCCGGCCTGGGGCTTGTCGATGGCGATTTTGGCCAGCTCCCGCCAGTCGAACACCGGCTCGACGATGGCATCGACCAGGCCGTAAGCGTAGGCCAGCTTGGCATTGATGAACTGGCCGCTGGCGATCAGCAGCTTGGCCCGGGCGACCCCGATCAGCCGCGGCGCCCGCTGGGTGCCGCCGAGACCGGGATAGATGCCGATGCCGGTTTCCGGAAAGGCCAGCACCGACTTGCGGGTACCGATGCGGTAATCGCAGGCCAGGGCCAGCTCCAACCCGCCCCCCAGGGCCAGGCCGTCGAGGTAGGCGATGGTGGTCTTGCCGGAGGCGCTGATCTTGTTCAGCACCTGCTGGCCGAATTCGGTGAAGGCCTGGATGCGGGGGAGATCGTCGGCGGCCATGGCGTCGAGGAAAAACTTGATGTCGGCGCCGGCGATGAAGGCTTTGCCCTTGCCGTGGATGATGATTTTGCTCAGATCCTCCCGTACGTTGAGCTCGTCGACGCAGCGGTTGAGCTGCTCCATCACCTGCTCGCCAAGGGGGTTCATGCGGTCGGGCAGGTCGAAAATGATGAAACCGGTCTCGCCGACGATTTCGGTCCGCACCCACTGCAAGCCGAGCTTGTGAGCCTGGCCCGGTTCGGCCAGACAGGCCGGAAGCGGCAGTTTCCAGGCGGAAAAGACCCCGGCGACCATCTCCTTGACCGCGGCCGCGCCAAGCTTCTGCAGCAGCTCGAAGGGTCCCATCGGCCAGCGCAGGCCGGCGCGGGCGCCGAGATCGGCCGCCGTGGCGTCGACCACCCCTTCATCGACCATCTGCGCCGCCACCCCGAGGCTGGCGCCGATCAGCCGCTGCTTGACCACCTCGGCCTGGTCGCGGCCGTTGTTGAGCAGCCGGGTGTCGGTCACATCCCAATTCTGTTTCGACTCCACCTGCTGACAGAGAATCTTGGCCGGGGCGTAGAAGGGATGGAGCTCGCTGGCGAGGCCATCGGCGGCATGCATGGCGATGGGCACCCCGGTGGCGTTCATCAGCGCGAAGGGACCCATGCCGACCCCGAACACCTCGCAGGCGACCTGGTCGATAAAGGCGATGCTGCCGCAGCCCTCCTCGTAAAGACGGGCGGCTTCGTTGAGCCAGGGGACGAAAAAGCGGTTGACCGCGAACCCAGGGGCATCTTTGACCAGGATCGGGGTCTTGTCGTAAAAGGCGTAGAAATTTTCCAGGGCGGCGACGATCTGCGGATCGGATTTGGGGCCGGGGATCAGCTCGACCAGTTTATTCTTGGCGGCATGATAGAAGTAATGCACCCCGACCACCCGCCCGGGGGTCTTGAGCTCGGCGGCAATTTCGCCGATCAGAAAGGAGGAGGTGTTGCTGGCCAGGATGCAGTCAGGACCGACCACCTGCTCCAGTTCGGCGAAGAGGCTCTTCTTCACCGCCAGGTTTTCGAAAATCGCCTCCACCACCAGATCGGCCTTGGCCAACTCGGTCTGGTCGGTGGTGCAGTGCAGCCGGCCGAGGATCTGATCGAAGGCCGCCTGATCGATCAGCCCCCGCTGCAGTGCCTCGCCCAGGGAGTCCCGCATATAGCCGACCCCCCGCTGCAGAAACTCCTGCTTCTGGTCGACCAGAATGACCGCCAGCCCCTTCATCACAAAGTGTTGCGCAATCGCTGAGCCCATGGTCCCGGCGCCGACAACGCCGACGGTTGCAATCGGTTTCATTCGCTGACCCTCTCTCTGTCATGTCAAAACGGGGAAATCGAGAGACCGCACCGCATAGCCGGTCTCAGCGGTTTTTCCTCTGCCTGATCCTTCCTATTCCATTCTGTCAATTTCGCACTGCGAAACTGCCTTTCGCTTTTGATAAATCCTACCCAACAACACAGCGTTTGTAAATATTTTTTTGGGAATCGCTTTCAGGCGGCGACTAAAGAAGACAAGCTATTGTTTTTATATTAAATATGAATAAAAACAGCCACCAGAACTGGTCAGGTTATTGATTTTAGGTCGAAATAAAATCAAAGAAAAATTACGTTGAATTTCGCACTGCGAAATATGCTTTCAAAAAACATCGTTTTATTGCTTGACATCCCCCCCCACTCTTCTATAGACATTAAGACACAGGCCATCCTCACCTGAACCACGGGCCCGACTCAACATCCTGACAGCAGCGCCCCTCTTCGCGAAGGTCCCTCGGGAGAAGGATTCCATGAACGACCCTACGACTTTGAAAATAAAGGGCAGCAAGGACGAGCTGACCACTATCGACGGCATCGAGCCCCAGGACGAGAACAAGGACCGTCAATTCGTCACCGCCCTGGCCCGCGGCCTGGAAGTCCTGCGCTGCTTTAAGCCCAGGGACCGCCATCTCGGCAATCAGGATATCGCCGAGCGCACCGGCCTGCCGAAACCGACCGTCTCCCGCCTCACCTATACCCTGACCCGCATGGGTTATCTCTACCACGATGAAAAACTCGGCAAGTACCAGCTCGGCACCGGGGTCCTCTCCCTCGGCTTTTCCCTGCTTACCAATATGGATGTGCTCAAGATCGCCCGGCCGCTGATGCAGGAGCTGGCCGACTATTCCCACACCGTGGTCTCCGTCGGCACCCGGGATCGATCCGCTATGATCTACCTCGATGGCCGTCACAGCACCGCCGCCACCGTCTCCCTGAAACGGGAGCCGGGAGTTCGGGTCCCCATCGCCTCGACCTCCATGGGTCGGGCCCTGCTCTGCGGGCTGCCGGAAATCGAGCGGGAAAAGCTGATGGAAGACATCCGGCTACGGGAACCTGAGAACTGGCCGAAAAACAAGGCCGGCATTGAACAGGCCCTTCGCGACTACAAGGAGCGGGGTTTCTGCCTTTCCATCGGCGACTGGCGCAGCGATGTCAACGCCGTGGGGGTGCCGATGCTCCCTATCGCCGGCTGCCGGCTTCTGACCTTCAACTGTGCCGCTCCCTCCTTTGTGTTGCGCCGGCATATGCTCGAAGACGACATCGGGCCGCGGCTGGTGAATCTGGTCCGAACCATCGAAGCGGAAGCGGCCCGCTATTAAATCAAGGGCCCAGGGGAATCCGAGGAAAACATGGCACAAACGGTCTTTGTCGGACTCGACATGGGAGCATCCCGCACCAAGGTGGCGGTCATCGACCGCCAGGGCGTGCTGCTCGGCCATGCGGTGAAAAAATCCGGGATCGATTTCGCAGCCACCGCCGCCCTCTGTCTCGATGCCGCCCTCGAGCAGGCCGGCGCCCGCCGCAGCGACATCGCCGGGGCCGTCGCCACCGGTTACGGCCGCAACAACGTCGGATTCGTCACCGACCAGAGCAAAACCGAGATCGGCTGCCACGCCAAAGGATGCCACCACAGCTTTGCCGGCGAACTCACCATCATCGACATCGGCGGCCAGGACAACAAGATCATCAAGCTCAACCCCCAGGGACAGCGTGACAGCTTCAAGATGAATCGCAAGTGCGCCGCCGGCACCGGGGCCTTTCTGGAAGAGATGTCGAGCCGGCTCGACATTCCCCTGGAAGAGATGAACGCTCTGGCCCGCCAGGCCACGGAAATGATCAAGCTCGGCAGTTACTGCACCGTCTTCTCGGCCACCGAGGTGCTGGAGAACATCCGCCACGGCAAGCCGGTCGCCGCCATCATCAAGGGGATTTTCTATTCGATGATCCAGCGGGTGCTGGAGATGGATTCCCTGACCGAGAAGGTGGTCCTGAGCGGTGGGGTGGTGGCTCACAACCCCTACCTGGTGGAAATGACCGCGGAGCTGATCGGTCGGCCGGTGCTGTTGCCGGAACATCCCCAGCTCACCGGCGCCCTTGGCGCTGCCCTCTACGCTCTGGAGGCGGCAAAGGAGACACAGGCTTTTTAACGCAGAGTCGCGAAGAACGCAGAGACCGCGGAGACAACCAAACCCATACTTTGGTTTAAAACCAAAACCCCGGTTTTGCTTCTCTCAGCGCACTCTCCACCTCAGCGCCTCTGCGTTGAAATGAATCTTGAGACCCACTGAACAACGGCGTTTAGGGAGCACTCATGGCAGACGGAAAAGCACCGCAGCGGAAAACCATTCAGGCCACCGGACAGATGATGAAAATCATGTCCGACTACTTCTACGACCTCAATGACGCGGCCAAATCGCCCGACCGCAAGGTCGCCTGGTGCACCAGCGTCGGGCCGGCGGAACTGCTGCGGGCCATGGGTTTTGCGGTGCATTTCCCGGAAAACCACGCCGCCATGCTCGGCGCCACCCGCATGGCCACCGAGCTGATTCCCGAAGCCAACACCATCGGCTACTCCCCCGATATCTGCTCCTACCTCACCGCCGACATCGGCGCCTATCTCAAGGGGGTCTCCCCCCTGGCCAAGGCCTATCCCGGCATCGAGGCCCCGCCCCGCCCCGACGTGCTGGTCTACAACACCAACCAGTGCCGCGACGTTCAGGACTGGTTCTCCTGGTACGCCCGGGAGTTGGGCGTCCCCTGCATCGGCATCACTTCGCCGAAAAACCACACCGATGTGACCGACATCCTGATCGACGACGTCACCCGGCAGATCGAAGGGCTGATTCCGCCCCTGGAGCAGATTGCCGGCGAGAAACTCGATCTGCAACGGCTGTGCGAAACCGTCGCCCTCTCCCGCGAATGCACCGAGCTCTGGCGCCAGGTGCTGGAGACCGCCGCGACCGCCCCTGCGCCGCTGACCTTTTTCGACGGCACCATCCACATGGGGCCGGCGGTGGTCTTGCGCGGTACCCCGCAGGCGGTCGACTACTACCGGCAGCTGCTCGGGGAGCTGCAGCAGCGCATCGCCGAGCATGTCGGCGCGGTGGAGGGGGAAAAGCATCGCATCTACTGGGAAGGGATGCCGGTCTGGGGGCGGCTGCGCCAGCATTCGGAGCTCTTCGCCGGGCTGCAGGCCAGCGTGGTGGTCTCCACCTACTGCAGCAGCTGGATTTTCCCTGACTTCGACGCCCTTGATCCGATCCGCAGCATGGCCAAGGCCTACCTCGGCCTGTTCATCGTCCGCTCCGACGCCTACAAGGAGCGCTACATCAAGACCATGCTGGAGAAGTTCCAGATCGACGGCATCATCTACCACGACGCCAAAACCTGTCCCTGCAACTCCAACAGCCGCTACGGCATGCCCCAGCGTCTGGAGCGGGAGACCGGCATTCCGAGCCTGGTGATTTCCGGCGACCTTAACGATCTGCGCTGCGTCTCCGACGAACAGACCCGCACCAACGTCGAGGCGTTTATCGAACAACTGGAGGAAAAACGATGCTAGATGCCCTGTTCAAGCCAAAAGCGGTGGCGCTGGTCGGCGCTTCGACCAAAGAGCTTTCCATCGGCAACGTCATCATCCGCAACCTCCAGAAATACGGCTACACCGGGGCGATCTACCCGGTCAACGCCAAGGCCGACGAAGTCTGCGGGCTCAAAGCCTACCCGACCCTGGCGGACATCCCCGGCGAAGTCGATCTGGCCCATATCATCATCCCCGGCCAGTTCGTTCCCCAGGCGATCGAGGAGTGCGGCCAGAAGGGGGTCAAGGCAGTCATCATCAACTCCGCCGGTTTCAGCGAAATGGGGGAAGAAGGGACCAGGTTGCAGACCGAATTCCTCGCCAACGCCAAGAAATACGGCATCCGAGTCTTCGGCCCCAACTGCCAGGGGATCATCAATTCTGACCCGGCATTTAACGCCTACTGCAACTTCACCTTTACCTTCCCGAAACCAGGGAGCATCTCGGTGGTCGCCTTAAGTGGCGGCGTCGGCGCACTGATCATGCAGGTACTCGACGATCTCGATATCGGCCAGAGGTATTACGCCTCCAACGGCAACGCCTGCGACGTTTCGATTCCGGAAATCATCGAGTATTACGGCCAGGACGAAGGGACCAAGGCGGTCATTCTCTATACCGAGGGCTTCGACAAGCCGCTGGATTTTCTGCAAGTGACCCGGGCGGTGACGGCTAAAAAACCGGTGCTGGCGATGAAAGCCGGCCGCACCGAGGAAGGAGCCAAAGCGGCCTCCTCGCACACCGGCTCGCTGGCCGGGGTCGATATCGCCACCGAGCTGATTTTCGAAAAGATCGGCGTCCTCCCCTTCCGTGACGAAGGCGAGATGGTGCGGGCGGCCATGGCTTTTTCCAGCCAGCCGATCCCCCGCGGCAACCGGGTCGGCATCATCACCAACACCGGCGGCCCGGCAGTGATCGCCACCGATGTGCTGGTCGATTTTGGTATTGAAGTACCAAAACTCTCTGAAGCCTCTATCGCCCGCTTGCGGCAGACCCAGTTCCCGGAAGCGGCGCTGGAGAATCCCATCGACGTGGTCGCCACCGCCGGCGGCCCGCAGTTCCGTGCCGCCCTCGATGTGATGCTGGATGAGGAGCAGATCGACTGCATCTACATCAACTTCGTCACCGCCCCCTTCACCGACACCGACGCCGTGGCCCGGGAAATCGTCGCGGTCAACCGCCTGCGGCGCAAGCCGCTGGTCTGTAACTTCATGACCAACCTGAAACTGGAGCGGTTCCAGAAGACACTGGCGATTCTCAAAGAGGGCGAAGTCCCCTATTACGCCAACCCCGGCGATGCCGCCCGCGCTCTCGGCTCCCTGGTGCAGTACGGCCGGATTCAGCAACGGGATATCGGCCAACCCCAACTGTTCAGCGGGGTCGACGCCGCCAAGGCGAAAGCCATTATCGAGCAGGCCCACCAGGCCGGTCGATCGGTGCTTTCGGCCCTGGAAGTTTACGGCATTTTCGAAGCCTACGGCATCCCGGTCGCCCCTTGGCGGGTGGTGAAAACCGCCGAGCAGGCCGTGGCCGCGGCGGAGGTCATCGAATATCCGGTGGTGGTCAAGGTCGACTGCGCGCAGATCGACCACAAAAGCGATATGGGCGGGGTCGCCATCAATCTCAAGGACGCCGCCGCGGTGCGCAGCACCGTGACAGAGATGCAGAAGCGCCTCGGGCACTATGGCGAGCTCGGCTTTCTGGTGCAGAAATTCCTCCCCGGCGGCCGCGAGCTGATTATCGGCGCCACGGCCGAGCGGGAATTAGGCCATCTGGTGATGTTCGGCCTCGGCGGCATCTACGTCGAGGTGCTCAAGGACGTCGCCTTCAAGATCGCCCCGGTGACCCGGGTCGAGGCCGAAGAGATGCTGGCCGGGATCAAGACCAAGGCGCTGCTCGATGGCGTGCGCGGTGAGGCGGGGATCGACAAGAACGCGGTGATCGAGCTGATCCAGCGGGTCTCGCAACTGCTCGGCGACCTGCCGATGATCCAGGAGATGGACCTCAATCCGATCATGGCCTTTGCCGACCGCGCCTTCGCCGTCGATGGTCGCATCCGCATTTGAAAGCCCGGCTTCGCGCGCAAGGAGATTCCGCATGAGCAACTGGCAAGCAACCTATCAATCCCGCATCACCACCCCGGATCAGGCGATGCAGACGGTGAAATCCGGTGACCGGGTGTTTTTGACCGGCAATGCCTCGGTGCCGCTGCAACTGCTGGAGGCGCTGGTAAAGCGGGCGCCGCAGCTGCGCGATGTCGAGATCTGCCATCCCCTGACCATCTGCCCCGGCGACTATGCAGCCCCGGACATGGCCGGACATCTGCGGGTCAACACCATGTTCATCAGCGCCAACGTCCGCCAGGCCGTCAACCAGGGGCGGGCCGACTTTACCCCGGTACTGCTTTCTGAATTTCCGCTGCTGTTCAAGAACGGCCATTTGCCCCTCGATGTCGCCTTCATCCATGTCTCCCCTCCCGATGAGCAGGGCTACTGCTCCATGGGGGCCGAATCGGGGCTGACCATTTCGGCGGCGGAGGTAGCCAAAACCGTCATCGCCCAGGTCAACCAGCAAATGCCCCGCACCCTGGGCGATACCCGCATGCACATCGACCGCATGCATCACATTATCCCGGTCGATTGCATGATCAGCGAACACGCCATGAGCGCCGACGCCGACGACGGCGTGGTCGAGCAGCTCGCCGGGCATATCTCCAAGCTGATTCCCGACGGCGCCACCATGCAGCTGGGGATCGGCGCCATTCCCGATGCGGTGCTCAAGCACCTGTTCGAGAAGAAGGATCTCGGCATTCACTCCGAGCTGATTTCCGACGGTATCATCGATCTGGTCGAGGCCGGGGTGGTCAACGGTTCCCGTAAAAGCCTGCGGCCGGGCAAGATCGTCTGCGGCTTCCTGCTCGGCACCCGCCGCCTCTACCAGTGGGTGGACAACAACCCGATGGTCGAGCTGCGCCGCACCGAATATGTCAACGACCCCTTCGTTGTCGCCCAGAACGATCGGATGGTGGCGATCAACTCGGCGATCGAAGTCGATTTCACCGGCCAGGTCTGTGCCGACAGCATCGGCACTCGGATGCACTCGGCGGTGGGCGGTCAACTCGACTTCATCTATGGTGCCTCTCGCTCCAAGGGGGGGGTGCCGATCATCGCCCTGCCGAGCACCTCGGAGCTGCGCGACGGCAGCGTGGTCAGCAAAATCGTGCCGATGCTCAAGCCGGGGGCCGGGGTGGTCACCAGCCGCAACCATGTTCATTACGTGGTCACCGAATTCGGCGCCGCCGCCCTCTATGGCAAGACCGTCCGCCAACGGACCAAGGCGCTGATCGATGTGGCCCATCCGCGGTTCCGGGACGAACTCACCGAGAAGGCTAAGGAACTGAAATACCTGTAAGTCGAGGGCGGTTCAGGTCGCGCGCCCTTGGGGGCGTCACAGGCCAGGTCCGTTGATTTATTAAGAATACCGCCAGCTGGAGAGGGGACGCTATGTTCTGGAACAAGGAAGAGACCGCCAGTCGCAGTGAAATGCAGGCCATCCAGCTCGGACGGCTGCAGAAAACCGTCAACTACATCTATGAAAAAAACCCCTATTACCGGAAGAAACTCGACACCGCCGGATTCAACCCGGGCCAGATCAAGTCGTTGGCCGACATCCGCCGGATTCCCTTCACCACCAAGCAGGATATTCGCGACAATTACCCCTTCAAGCTGTTCACCGCCAGCCAGGAGGAGATCGTCGAGTATCACGCCACCTCCGGCACCACCGGCAAACCGGTGGTGGTCGGCTATACTCGGCAGGATCTGGAAACCTGGAAAGAGGTGATGGCCCGCTCCTTCACCGGCGCCGGCATCACCAGCAAGGATATCGTCCAGAACATCTACGGCTATGGCCTGTTTACCGGCGGCATCGGCGCCCATTACGGGGCGATCCGGGTCGGCGCCGGAGTCATCCCGATCTCCGGCGGCAACACCCAGAAACAGCTGATGCTGATGGAGGATTTCGGCAGTACCGTGGTTACTTCCACGCCCTCGTTTCTGTTGCATCTGCATGAAGTCGGCGAAGAGCAGGGGATCGATTTTAAACAGCTCAAACTGCGGGTCGGGGTGCTGGGGGCCGAGCCCTGGAGCGAGTCGATGCGCCACAAGATTCAGGACAAGTTCAACCTCAAGGCCTGCGACATCTACGGTCTCTCAGAAATCATCGGTCCCGGGGTCGCTTTCGAGTGTCATCAGCTGCAAAACGGCCTGCACGTCAACGAGGACTTCTTCTATCCAGAGATCATCGACCCGAAAACCTGCGAAGTGCTCCCCGAAGGCGAAGAGGGCGAGCTGGTCTTCACCACCGTGGTCAACCAGGGGCAGCCGCTGCTGCGCTTCCGCACCCGGGACATCACCCGCCTCTCCTACGGCACCTGCGTCTGCGGCCGGACCCTGGTGAAGATGGAGCGGGTCACCGGCCGCAGCGACGACATGCTGATCATCCGCGGGGTCAACGTCTTCCCCTCGCAGATCGAATCGATCATTCTCAAACGCGAAGGGGTTTCCCCCCATTACATGGTCATCGTCGAGCGCAAGGGGGCGATGGATTCGTTGCGGGTCAAGGTCGAGGTCACCGAGGAGTTCATGATCAAGGCCGCCGCCGACATCCTCAAGGGGGATGAATTCGACATCCTCGAAGATGTGGCGGCAGTCCGCAGCAAGAAGCGCAACCTGACCGCGGATATCAAGGAGGTCATCGGCATTACCGTCGATGTCAATCTGGTGCCGCCGGGGAGTATCGCCCGCAGCGAAGGCAAGGCCAAGCGGATCGAGGATCGTCGCCCCAAATAAGCAAAACAACAAACACTCCCTGCCGATGCAGGGACATTTGACCACCAGAGAGGAACGTCATTGATGAAAAAGATCATTTCCGGCAATGAAGCCATCGCCTTGAGTTTCGGTGACTCCGGCGGCGTGTTCGCCTCCGGCTACCCCGGCACTCCCAGCACCGAAACCCTTGAGGAAGTCGCTCGCCTGGGTGAAGTCTACTGTGAGTGGGCACCGAACGAAAAAGTCGCCCTGGAATCGGCCATCGGAGGCTCCATCGCTGGTGGGCGCTCGCTTTCGACCATGAAACATGTCGGGGTCAATGTCGCCGCCGACGCTCTGCTGACGCTGACCTACACCGGCGTCAACGCCGGACTGATCCTGATGGTCTCCGACGATCCCGGGATGCACTCGTCACAGAATGAGCAGGACAGCCGCAACTACGCCAAGTTCGCCAAGGTGCCGATGCTCGACCCGTCCAACTCCCAGGACGCCTACGACATGGTGCGGATCGGCTTCGAGCTCTCCGAGCAGTTCGACACCCCGGTGATGCTGCGCACCACCACCCGCATCTCTCACGCCAAGGGAGTGGTTGTGCCTGGGGAGAAGTTGGCACCGAAAGTCGGTGAGTGGGAAAAGAACGTTCCCAAGTACGTGATGCTCCCCAATTTCGCCCGGCTCAAGCATGTGGAGGTGGAGGCACGCCTGCTCAAACTGCAGGAGTACGCCGAAACCACCCCCCTCAACCGCATCGAGATGCGCGACCCCGAAATCGGCTTCATCACCTCCGGGGTGGCCTATCAGCATGTCCTTGAAGCCTATCCCAACGCTTCGATCCTGAAGCTCGGCATGAGCCACCCGCTGCCGGAAAAGAAGATCCGCGCCTTCGCCGGCAGCGTCAAACGCCTGGTGATCGTCGAAGAGATGGATCCGATCTTCGAGGAGCAGATCCGGGCCATGGGGGTCGCGGTGGAGATCGGCAAGAACACACTCCCCTTGTGCGGCGAAATCAATGCCGACATTCTCCAGAGCGCGGTCAGCGGAACCAAGGTCGGGACCACCACTCCGGTGCAGGGGCTGCCGCAGCGGCCGCCGGTTTTCTGCCCCAGCTGCGCCCACCGCGGCCTGTTCACCATTCTCAGCAAACTCAAGTGCTTTGTCTCCGGCGATATCGGCTGCTACACCCTGGGGGCGCTGCCGCCGATGAACGCCATGCATTCGGTCATCGACATGGGGGCCAGCATCAGCGCCGCCCACGGCATGGCCAAGGTCAACGCCATCGCCGGCCGCGAGGAGAAACCGGTGGCGGTAATCGGCGATTCCACCTTTTTTCACTCCGGCATGACCGGGCTGATGAGCATGGCTTACAACGCCGGCAACGCCCTGGTCATCATCATGGATAACCGCACCACCGGCATGACCGGCGGCCAGGAAAATCCCGGCACCGGCGAAACCCTGCAGGGGCTCCCGGTGCGCCAGGTCGACATGGTGCCGCTGGTCAAAGCTTTGGGGATCGACAACGTCGCCGAGCTCAACACCTACGATCTCAAGGAGACCGAAGCGGCGATCCGAAAAGGACTGGAAACCCCGGGCCCCTACGTACTGATCGACAAGAACCCCTGCATCCTTCGCTACAAGATTCGCAAGCCGGCGATGAATGTCATCCAGGAGAAGTGCACCGGCTGCAAGGCCTGCCTGAAGGTGGCCTGCATGGCCCTGGGGCTGACGGCAGCTGGCGAGAGCGAGAAACCGAAGGTACGGGTCGACCCCAACGTCTGCAACGGCTGCGGTGTCTGCAAACAGATGTGTAAATTCGACGCGATGCATGAGCTGGAGGGGGCTAACAATGCAAATCTTTAATATCGTTATTGCCGGTGTCGGCGGTCAGGGCGTACTGATGGCCTCCAAGGTTCTGGCCGAGAGCGCTCTCGCCAGCGGCATGGATGTCAAACAGAACGAAGTCCACGGCATGGCCCAGCGCGGCGGCAGCGTCATCAGTTTCGTCCGCATCGGCGATCAGGTCCATTCGCCGGTGGTCATGCCCGGCAGCGCCGACATGCTGATCTCCTTTGAGCCGTTGGAAGCCCTGCGTTATATCCACTTTCTCAAACCGGGGGGGCGGCTGGTCTACAACAAGGTCTCGATCAATCCGAGTACCGTTGCCGCCGGGTTGGCGGTCTACCCGGGGGATGTGGAGCAGCAGATTGCCGCCATCTGCCCCAAGGCCTTGGGAATCGACGCCCTCGCCATCGCCCGCGAAGCCGGCAACGGCAAGGCGGTCAACATGGTGATGGTTGGCACGGTGATGAAACACCTCCCCTTCAAAGACGAGGTCATTACCGAGGTGGTCAAGCAGATCTCCCAGGGCAAGGGGGTCGAGGTCAACCTGCAGGCCCTGGCCGGCGGCGCCGCGGCCTGATTCGGATCTCAACAAAGGAGATGCCATGAAACTGAAACAGATCTCGATCTTTCTGGAAAATGCCCCGGGCCGACTCTACGCCGCGACCCAGGCCCTTGGGGATGCCGGTCTCAACTTGCGTTCGCTCTCCATCTGCGATGTTTCCGGTTTCGGGGTGTTGAGGATCCTGGTCTCCGATGTCGACAAGGCCCGCCAGCTGATCATGGAGAAACAGTTCCCGGCCCGGGTCGACGAGGTGGTCGCGGCCGAAATCGTCGATGCCCCGGGGAGCCTGGCAGCGGTTCTCAAGGTGCTGATGGAGAGTAAAATCAACGTCGATTACATGTACGCCCTGGCGGGGACCTCTTCGGGGAAGGCCGTCATGGTGTTCAGCTTCAGCGACAATGATCTGGCAATCAAACTGCTGCAGCAGAACCAGATAAAAATCCTTGATGCCAAATCCTTCGGGATTCTCGAAGCCCCCGTATAGCCTGCTCCGGAACCCGCGGATGACGACTCAAGGAGATCGCTATGGCTGAAAGCAACTATCGCCCAACAAAATTCGCCGTCATCGGCGCCGGCCCCGTCGGCGGGGTCGTCGCCGCCTTTCTGGCCAAGGGGGGCTATGAGGTCACCCTCTGCGACGTGGTTCCGGAGCTGCTGGCTCCGGCGCTCGATCCGGGGATTATCCTCGAGGGGGTCGACAACCTCCAGGCCCAGGTGGCCCGAACCACCACCCGCATCGACGATCTGCTCAAGGATCCGCCCGAGGTCATTTTCGTCACCGTCAAAGCCACCGCGCTGCCGCTGATCGCTTCGGCGCTGGAGGGTTTTGTCGCCGAGGGGCGCTACGTGATCAGCTGGCAGAACGGCATCGATACCGAGCAGGAGCTGGCTCAGCATCTGGGGACCAAGGCGGTGATGCGGGGGGTGGTGAATTTCGGCTGTGTCCCTTTGGGTCCGGCCCGCATCCGCCTCGCCTTCCACCATCGCCCCCATTACCTGCAGGAACTCGACCCGGCCTCAAGGGATGCCGCCATCGGCATCTGCAAGGTCCTGACCGAGTGCGGGCTCGACACAAAACACTCGGAACAGATTACCGACATGGTCTGGCGCAAGACCGTGCTCAATGCCTGCATGAACCCGATCTGCGCGGTGACCGGCATGACCATGGTGGAAATCATCAACGACCCCATCACCTTCAATCTGGTCGATTCCCTGATCAAGGAAGGGATCGCCGTGGCCCGGGCCAACGAGTTCGCCCTCGGCTCGGGGTACTACCCCTACGCCATCAGCTACATCAAGAATGCCGGCAACCACAAGCCGTCGATGCTGCAGGATATCGAGGCCAAGCGCCGCACCGAGATCGACTATATCAATGGCAAGATCATCAAATACGGTGCCCAAGCCGGCATTGCGACCCCCTACAACAGCATGATCCGGGGGTTGGTCAAAGCCCTCGAACCCAAGTAAGGACTTCAGGCCATGAAGCTGAAACAGCTCTCGATTCCTCTGGAAAACTCCCCCGGCCGTCTGCACGAGGTCACCAAGGCGCTGGGCGATGCCGGGATCAATCTCCGGGCCCACTGTATCTGCGATTCGACCCACGATTTCGGGGTGCTGCGGATTCTGGTCTCGGATCTTGCCAGCGCCCGGGCGGTGATCATGCAGCGCTATATTCCGGCCCGGGTCGACGACGTGGTTGCAGTGGAGATCGAAGATACCCCGGGAAGCCTGGCCGAGATTCTCAGCCTGTTTCTCGGAACCCGGATCAATGTCGAGTACATGTACGCCGTCGCCGGAGCCAACCTGGAAAAAGCGGTGATGGTGTTTCACTTCAACGAAATCGACCAGGCCATCAAGCTGCTGGAGAAAAGCGGCGCCAGACTGCTTGATGCCCAATCCTTCGGAATTCTGATGGATCAGGGCTGAGCCTTGATAGCTGTTGGACCGGCAGGCCGGTTCAGGGAGTACTCCATGCAGGAAAAGACCCCTTATAGACCGAAAAAATTCGCCGTCATCGGTGCCGGCCCGGTCGGTTGCATCGTCGCCGCCTTCCTCGCCCGGGGCGGCTACGAGGTCACTCTCTGCGATGTCCAGACCAGCCTGCTCGAGCCTGCCCTCGACCCGGGAATCCGCCTCTCAGGAACCGACGCTTTTCAAGCCCGGGTGAGCAGAACCACCACCCTGGTCGATGAATTGGCCAATGATCCCCCCGATGTGGTGATCGTCACGGTGAAGGCGACCGCCCTGCCGATCATCACCTCGGCGTTGGAAGGCTTTATCGGCGAGGGGCGCTATGTGGTCAGCTGGCAGAACGGCATCGACACCGAACTGGTGATGGCCGAACGTCTCGGCAAAAAGCAGGTGCTGCGGGCGGTGGTCAACTACGGCTGCATCCTGGAAGGCCCGGCGGCGGTCAAGCTGGTGTTTCACCATCGCCCCCACTATCTGCAGGAACTGGATCCCGCATCCAGGGAGGCGGCCCTCGGAATCTGCCAGGTGTTGACCGAGTGCGGCCTCGACACCCATCACACCAGCCAGATCCGCAACATGGTCTGGACCAAGACCGTCAACAACTCCTGCATGAACCCGGTCTGCGCCGTCACCGGCAAGACCATGTTCGAAGTCATCAACGATCCGATCGTCTTTGGCCTGGTCAACTCCCTGCTGAAAGAAGGGGTCAAGGTGGCGCGGGCCAACGAGCTGATGTTGGGGCCGGATTACTACCTCGACTGCCTCGACTACATCAAAAACGCCGGCCACCACAAACCGTCGATGCTGCAGGATATCGAAGCCAGGCGGCGCACCGAGATCGATTATATCAACGGCAAAATCATTGAATACGGGGAGCGGGCGGGCGTTCCGACCCCTTTCAACACCACTCTGCGCACCTTGGTCAAGGCGCTGGAAACCTAGCGGGTTGACCTGCCGCCGATGGATCGGAGCGGTGGCGCCTTATCGCCGCCTCCGAAAAGAGAACATTATTATATTTTTATACATAATTGCAAAAATCAGAACAAAAAATTGCCGTTTTTATTACAGAAAAAAATGTAACATCGTTATTTATTGCCATCGGATTTCTTGACTGGAGCGAAGCGTAAAGTTATTCTGAGCGGGATTTTTACCCTGGTCGCTGTTGGTATGGTTCAGAGTCAAACCAAGCCTTTCGTCAAACCCTTGACGAAGGCGCATCCCCCCAACTGGAGGTCGCCCATGAAAAGAACATTCGCCCTGTTAACCCTGCTGGCCATGGTGATGGTCACCCTGCTGGCAGGACCACTGCTCGCAAGCGACAAGCCTGACCCCCTTGCCAACTGGAAGGCCAAGTTCGACCCTTCGAAGGCTGAGTTTACCTACATTCTCTCCAACATCTCCCACCCGGCCATCGAAGGGGTGGCGGCCGGTTATGCCATCCGCGACGCCCTCTGGGCAAAATCCAACGGCCGCATCTACGTCGACTATCGCCCCCTGGCTCAGTTGGGCGGGGAAAAGGACGTCATCGCCAAGCTCAAGCTCGGTGCAGTTCAAGGGATGCTGGCCTCTTCGGTGGCCGCTGCCAACATCGCCGATCGCTTTGGCATCGTCAACCTCCCCTACGTGGTCGACAGTTTTGAAAGTCTCGACAAGTTCCGCAACACCCCGGAGCTCTGGAAACCCTTCAGTGAAAGCGCCCTGTCGCTGGGGATCATGGCCCCGGACATCACCGGTTACGGCCCCTACGGCTGGGCGACCACCACTCCGGTGCGCAATCTGACAGAAGCCAAGACCGTCAACTTCCGTATCGCCGAAGCTCCAGTCAACACCGACCTGTATAAGGCCTGGGGTCTGAAGTTCACTGTCATGCCGTGGCCGGACGTGCCGCAAGCGCTGCAGACCGGCGTCATCAACGGTCTCGACCACACCGCCATCGTCTGCAACATCACCAAGAAGTTCACCATCGCCAAATACTTTACCGAGCTGAACTACGCCCAAGGCCTGTTCATCCACCTGGTCAACAAGAAATGGTTCGACAAGCTGCCGAAGGATCTGCAGGAAATCTTCATCCAGGTCCTTGCTGAGGAAAGCGCCAAAACCCGCGAAGCGACCAAGAAGCAGCACGCTGACCAGCTGGCCAAGGCCAAAGAAGCCGGAGTCGAAATCATCCCGCTGGCGGCTGCCGACCGTGAGCAACTGATCAAGGCCTCCCAGCCGGTCTATGCGGCCTGGGGACAAAAAATCGGCATCGACTACCTGGCCACGGTTCGCGCCGGCCTCGCCGCCAAATAAATCACCCCGACCACGCCGGGGAGCCTCGCTCCCCGGCACTCTTCGACCCGGAAGGTTTTGCATGCTCAGACGTGCCTTTGAGAAAATCGACCGCTCCTTCAGCTGGATCGAAAACTGGACGCTGCTGCTGACGGTCTGTACCGCCCTGGTGGTCGCCATGGCCAACGTGCTGCTGCGCAAGCTGACGGCGGAGGTCAATCTCTACTGGTCGGATGAGGTGGTGCGCAAGACGATCTATATCTCGACCTATATCGGCTGCGTGGTCGCGGTTCGCAGCCGCTCCCAGATTGTCATCGACGCCCTGCCGCAGATGGTACCGGGACTGAAAAAGCCGCTAGCGCTCTTCTCCCACCTGGTGGTGCTGACCTTTGCCGGCTGCATGGTCTACCTGGGCGGGACCATGACCCACATGATGTACCTCGACAGCAACGCCCGTACCGCCAGCCTGCAAATCCCCGAATGGATTTTCTATGCCGTACTGCCACTGATGGGGGCGATGATGTTTCTGCGCACCCTGATTGTGATGTACGACGACTGGAAAGGGGGAGCGCGCAGCTAAAGCCGGATGCCGAACCATCCTGTCTGAGCTATCCGCACTTTATGGATTCCAATCATCTGATCATTCTGCTGTTGCTGCTGGGGCTGATGGGGGCCACGGTCCCCGTGTTCATGGCGCTGTTCTTTACCGGCGCCGTCGGCCTGGTGGTCCTGACTGGCATCGATGCCCAGATCGTCATTGAGGTGCTTTACCGCAGCATCGACAAATTCGCCTTGGTGGTGGTGCTGTTCTTCATTCTCTGCGGCAACATCATGACCACCGGCTCCATCGTTCAGAAGCTGGTCAAAACCGCCAACGTCCTGGTCGGATTTCTGCCCGGCGGCCTGGCTATGGCCGGGGTGCTCGCCTGTGGCTTCTTCGGCGCCATCTCAGGCTCGACCGTCGCCACCGTAGTGGCGATCGGCGGTTTCATGATCCCGGCCCTGATCGAGAACGGCTACGACGAGAAATTCTCCGTCGGCATCATGACCACCGCGCCGATTCTCGGAATCGTCATCCCCCCCTCCATCTCGATGATTCTCTACGCCATGGTCAGCAACGACCGCATCGAGGCCCTGTTCCTGACCGGGGTGTTGCCCGGAATCCTGATCATGCTGGTGATGAGTCTGTATTCCTATTTCTACTGCAAACACAAAAACTACAAGACTCAGCCGCGACCGACCGCCAAGGAAGTGCTGGCCGTCTTCAAAGAAAGCTTCTGGGCCCTGTGCTTGCCGCTGCTGATCTTCGGCGGCATCTATTCCGGTCTATTTACAGCCAACGAAGCCGCGGTGGTCGCTTGTTTCTACGCCTTTATCGTCGAGATTTTCATCCACAAGGATCTGAAGTTCGCTGACGTGAAACAGATCATCGTCTCCTCCTCGGTCACCTCGGCCACCCTGCTGGCTATTGTCGCCGGCGCCTCGGTGTTCGGTGAGTACTTGACCTTCGAGCAGATTCCCGACAAAATCGCCACTGCCGTGGTCGGCCAGATTTCCTCTCCCTGGGTCTTTTTGTTGGCGGTCAATTTGCTGTTGCTGGTCATCGGCATGTTTATGGACATCATCTCGGCGACCCTGATCCTGACCCCGATTTTCTTGCCACTGCTGCACAAGTTCGGCATCAACAGCATGCATTTTGGCTTACTGATGACCATCAACCTGGGAATTGGCTACTGCACCCCGCCCCTGGGGGTCAGCCTCTACATCTCCGGTGCCGCGGTCGACCGCAACCTGGTCTTCGTCTCCAAGGCGGTCATGCCTTTTCTCATTCTGCAGATCGGCCTGCTGATGGTTCTGACCTACTGGGCCGACCTGGTGCTGCTGCTGCCGCGACTGGTTTACGGCGGATAGATTCCAACCGTTCAAGGAGCCTCGCATGCCATCCCGGATACTGATTCCCGTTGATGAGTCACTGACCGCGCAGCACACCATTGACGCGGTCATTGCCAACAAGGATCTGGTGCCGCAGGAGATCCTGCTGCTGCATGTGGTCGATGTCCACCTGGCCCAGCGCCTGGTCCCCGACATTCAGAAACAGATGGTCTACGACTCCTCGAAAAAACTCGGACGCAGGGTTTTGGAGCAGTTGGCCATACCCTTTCGCGAGGCTGGTTTTGAGCCGCAATTGCGCCTGGAACTGGGAACCCCGGGCGAGGCGATATTGAAGGTCATCAAGGAGTTGAACATTGAACTGGTGATCATCGGCCGCCATCCGGGCGGTGGCGGTTTGCGGGACATCATGTTCGGTTCGGTCGCCAATCAGGTCATTCGCGAAGTCAAATGCCCAATCCTGCTGATTTGAGCTCTTGAGGGCGTCATGGCCATGAAAAAAAGTTGAAAAACATCTGATTACCCCGGGGAGCCTTGCTCCCCGGAACTCTTTGGGCTGGAGAGTCCTTCATGTCTCGTAGCGTCTTTGAAAAGCTCCCCCGTTCCTTCACCTGGTTGAAAAACGGGTTACTGCAACGGCTGGTCATACTCGAAAACGGAAAGGAGGGGGCCAAGGCCTGAGCCGGAGACCCCGACCTGACCTGCCTGCGCATCTATGGATACCAATCATCTGATTATCCTGCTGTTGCTGTTGGGGCTGATGGGAGCGACTGTCCCGGTCTTCATGGCCCTGTTTTTCACTGGCACCGTCGGGCTGGTTTTTCTGGCCGGCATCGATGCCCAGATCGTTATCGAGGTGCTCTACCGCAGCATCGACAAATTCGCCCTGGTGGTGGTGCTGTTCTTCATTCTCTGCGGCAACATCATGACCACCGGCTCCATCGTCTCCAAGCTGATCAAAACCGCCAACGCCTTGGTCGGCTTCCTTCCCGGCGGCCTGGCCATGGCCGGAGTCCTCGCCTGCGGCTTCTTCGGTGCCATCTCCGGCTCGACCGTCGCCACCGTGGTCGCTATCGGCGGTTTCATGATCCCGGCGCTGATCGAGAACGGCTACGACGAAAAATTCTCCGTCGGCATCATGACCACCGCACCGATCCTCGGCATCGTCATCCCTCCCTCGATTTCAATGATTCTCTACGCCATGGTCACCAACGACCCGATCGAGGCACTGTTCCTGACGGGCGTGCTGCCTGGGGTCCTGATCATGGTGGCGATGAGCCTCTACGCCTACTTTTACTGTAAAAAGCGCAACTACAGGACCCTGGAGAAGCCAACCGCCAAGGAGGTCCTGGCGGTGTTCAAAGAGAGTTTCTGGGCCCTCTGCCTGCCGCTGCTGATCTTCGGCGGTATCTATTCGGGCTCCTTCACCGCCAACGAAGCCGCAGTGGTCGCCTGTTTCTATGCCTTTATCGTCGAGATTTTCATCCATAAGGATATGAAGCTCAAAGACGTGCAGAAGGTCATCGTCTCCTCCTCGGTCACCTCGGCCACTCTGCTGGCGATTGTCGCTGGCGCGTCTGTATTCGGGGAATACCTGACCTTTGAGCAGATTCCCGAAAAAATCGCCAGTGCCGTGGTTGGCCAGATTGCGTCCCCCTGGACCTTTCTGCTGGTGGTCAACCTGCTGTTGCTGGTGGTCGGCATGTTCATGGATATCATCTCGGCGACCCTGATCCTGACCCCAATTTTTCTGCCGTTGCTGCACAAGTTCGGCATCAATACCATGCATTTCGGCCTGCTGATGACCATCAACCTGGGAATCGGCTACTGCACCCCGCCGCTGGGGGTCAGCCTCTACATCTCCGGCGCCGCGGTCGGCCGCAACCTGCTCTACGTCTCCAAGGCGGTCATGCCAACCCTGCTGATCCAGGTGGCGATCCTGTTCATTCTGACCTACTGGGCCGACCTGGTGCTGCTGCTGCCGCGGCTGGTCTATGGCGGGTAGCGACCACGGCCGGGTGCAATGCTGCTATGCTAGATGTTCAATAATCGGGATTCCGAGGTGAAAATGGAGATCAGACAACAGGTTCAGCGCCTGCTGCAAAGGCTGCACCCCGTCCCCCAATACCCGAGCCAGGGGGTGGTGCTGTTTGTCGACCTGGAACAGCGCAGCACCCAGCGCGGCTATCTGCCGCTGGACGTGGTGCGCCACTTCCTCGGCGGACGCGGCGGCAACATGTTCCTGCTCTACAACCTGCTGCAGGAGGAGAAGGAGGCCCTCGACCCTGAAGTCCCATTGATCTTCGGCGCCGGGGTGCTCACCGGCAGCGTGCCTGCCGCCACCCGCGGCAACGTCACCAGCCGCTCCCCCGAAAGCCGGGCGATTCTCGACGCCAACGCCGGCGACTTCTTCCCCACCTACCTCAAGCGCCACGGCTACGATCATCTGGTGCTCTACGGTCGCAACCCCCAGTGGACCCTGCTCAAAATCGATCAGGAAACCATCAGCTTTCTCGATGCCACCCCCTACCTGGGCATGGACAACATCGAATTGACCAAAACCATCGAGCGGGATTTTTCCTGCCATGAGCGCAAGGACATGGCGATGGCGCGGATCAGCAGCGCCGGCGAAAACCAGGTTTTGTGCAGCGGCATCATGGCGGGGGAAAAAGCGATCTGGGCCCGGGGAGGGGGCGGGGCGAAGATGGGCGCGCTGCATCTCAAAGCGATCCTGATCCAGGGCAAGCTGCCGGATATCCAACTCTCCGACGCCTTCAAACAGAGCAACCGGCAGCTCGGCAAAAAGATCCTCTCTGCCAGCGTGGTGCAGAACGCGCTGAAAAAAGTCGGCACCCCCTTTCTCTACAAACCGAGCAGGGTGCTCGGCGCCATGGGGACCAAGAACAACCAGGAGACCACCTGGCACGCCAGCCTCGACGCCGACAATTTCGACCCCTACCGGCCCGGGATGAGCGGCTGCTACAAGTGCCCGGTCTGCTGCCGGGCCAACAACGACATGCTCCCCGGCGGCAAGGGGGGCTGGGGGGCCAGCGCCCTCACCGGCCTGAGCGGCAACGCCAGCTACGACCAGGCCCAGAGCGCCCTTGAGCATCAAAAGCAGCGCAGCTACAACGGCATCAACAACGACGGCCAGTTTGACCAGTACGACAAGGGGGAAGGCCCCGAATACATCATCGTCGGCAAATTCGGCCCCAATATCGGCCTCAAGGCACCGGAGCAAGTGCTGCGGCTCAACAACATCATCAACGACCTGGCTCTGGATGCCTCCAGCACCGGCAGCGCCATCGCCTGGGCCATGGAGCTCTACCAGCGCGGCATCATCGACCAACAGACCACCGGCGGCTTGGACTTGAGCTGGGGCAACTATCCGGTGATCGAGCGGTTGCTGTTTCTCACCGCCAAACGGGAAGGCTTCGGCGCCACCATCGCCGCTTCGACCCGCGCCGTGGAGCAGGGGATGTACCCGGCGCAAGCCCTGGACTACTGCATGGCCGCCAAGGGGTTGTTCCAGTCCGACCCCCACGATGCCCGGATTCTCAAGGCCTTCGCCCTCGGCCTGGCGGTGGCCACCCGCGGCATGGATCACCTGCGCAACCGGGCCACCCTGGAGATCAACGCCCGCATCAACGATGATGCCGCCTTCAAAACCGCCCTCTACGGCGGCGTGGTTTCCCCCGAGCCGACCTCCTACGCAGGCAAGGAATACGCCGTGCGGCGCTGCGAAAACACCTTCGCCGCAGGGGACGCCGTCGGCATGTGCCGCTTCAACACCACCCTGTTCAACTCCCCCTCCACCCCCGACCTGGGAGACTTCGCCAGCCAGCTCAGCGGCCTAACCGGGCTACCATTCGAAGCCGCGCAACTGGACGAGATCGGCCGCAACATCACCGGCCTGGAGCGGATGCTCAATTACCGCCTCGGCCTGCGGGCAGAGGACGACACCCTCCCCCGCCGCTGGTTCGAGGAGCCGATCGCGGTCGGCCCCTTCGCCGGGGAAAAGATCGACCGGGAAGAGTTCGCTAACCTCAAGCAGCGCTTCTATCAACTGACCGGCCTCAATCAGGAAGGGCTCCCCGCACTCGACTGGCACGCCGAGCTCTCCGCTGTGGTTACAGGCTACGCTATCAATGTCAAAATTCCCTGGGCCCTTGCAGGAGCGCCGGAGCAGGGACTGGTGATCGATCAACCGGTCGCCAGCCTGGCGCAGCTGCGGCAGCTGCTGCGGCGCAGACTCCCCGCGGCGACGACGCTGCTGGACGACCCGAATCTCAACATCGTCCTCAATGGCAAAATGATCATGGCCGGGGAGGAGCAGACGGAGATTCCCAACGGCAGCGAGATCACCCTGATCGCCTTTGTCTCGGGAGGGTAGAGGGTTTGCAGGTTGCGGAGGGATTTTTCAACATCGACGGCCAGCGGCTGGAATATCAGCTGCTCACTCCCGGCCAAAGCCAGGCGCTGACCCTGGTGCTGCTGCATGAAGGGCTCGGCTGCGTGGCCCTGTGGAAGGAGTTTCCCCGGCAATTGGCCGAATTGACCGGATGTCGAGTGTTGAGCTACAGCCGGACCGGCTACGGCGGCTCGGATCCCTGTCCGCTGCCGCGCCCCTTGAGTTTCATGCACCAAGAAGGGCTCAGTGTCCTGCCCAAAGTCCTGGCTGCGGCAGGGATTGAGCAGGCGGTTTTGGTGGGACACAGCGACGGCGCCTCCATCGCCCTGATCCACGCCGGCGGCCTGGCTGACCGCCGCATCCAGGCGCTGGTGCTGATGGCCCCCCATGTGTTTGTCGAAGAACTCACCGTGACCAGCATCCGCCAAGCCCGGGACGCCTACGCCAGCAGCGATCTGCGTCAAAAGCTGCAGCGCTATCATGGCGCCAACGTCGACTGCGCCTTTCTCGGCTGGAGCGGGGCCTGGCTCGACCCGGGTTTTCTGCCATGGAACCTTGAGGAGTACCTGCCGACCATCCGGGTTCCGCTGCTGCTGATCCAGGGGGAAGAGGACAACTACGGCACCCTGCGCCAACTGGACGCCATCGAAACGCAGGTTTCGGGGAAAGCCGAGCGGGTCATCCTGCCGGCCTGCGGCCACTCCCCCTTTCGCGACCAGCCGGAAAAAACCCTGCAGGCCATCCTCGCCTTCCTCAACAACCAGTCGCGGTTGGACTCGTCGAAGACCTCAGCCAACAGGGTAAACTCCACCTTGCCGTAGTCCTGGCCCCCGCAAAAAAGCCCGCCGCACCGCCGTCTTTTAATCCTCGGCACGACTTATCAGACGACCTTTCCCTTGACGCCCAAAATTGGGAGGGATAGATTGGCGAGGTCTTGTTTTGACTATGTTTTTCTCCAATTGGCCCCTGAATATATTGAAAAGGAGTTTCTGCAGTGAAAATTCTTGACGGCAAAAAGTGCGCGGACAGCCTGGTGGCTGACATATCGAAAAAAGTGGCGGAGTACGTCGACTCCGGACTGAGAAAACCCCATATGACCGTTATCCTGGTGGGAGAGAACCCGCCGAGCGAGTCCTACGTAAAGGCCAAAATCATCTCCTGCGAAAATGCCGGTTTTGAAAGCAACCTTATCCGTTTTCCGGAAACGATCAGCGAAAAGGAGTTGATGGCCAAAATCGAGGAGGTAAACGGCGATCCGACCACCGACGGACTCATCGTCCAGCTCCCGCTGCCTAAACACATCAACCAGCAGAGCATCATTAACGCCATATCCCCAGACAAGGATATCGACGGGTTCCACCCGGCCAACTTTGGCCGCATGACCCTAGGACAGAAGGCATTCAGGCCGGCAACCGCCTACGGCATCTGCAAGCTGCTGCAGTTCTATAATATCCCTATCAAAGGAAAGCACTGTGTGGTCATCGGCAGGTCGAACATCGTCGGCAAGCCGATCTCCATCATGCTTTCCAACGATTTTGACATCGGCAATGCCACCGTGACGCTGACCCATATCGAAACACCCCGTAAACTGCTGCTGGATGAAACCCGCCGGGCGGATATCATCATCGTGGCCGTGGGGATTCCTGACTTTGTCACCCCAGACATGGTGAAAAAGGGAGTTGTGCTGATCGATGTTGGGATAAACAGATTGGAGAGCGGTAAGCTTGTCGGGGACGTGGCTTTCGACGAGGTGGCAGAAAAATGTTCCTGGATAACCCCTGTTCCCGGCGGAGTTGGCCGGATGACAGTCGCTGCACTGATGATCAACACCCTGATGGCCTATCAGAACAACTTCAATCTCGCCTGAGTTACTGAGAGCGCTCCCCAACCACCAGGGGGAGTTCTGGGGATAGTTGATGGTCGGAAATGCGGGACACTCCCCGCATTTCCGACCTGTCACAAAGGCTATTCCGGCAGCAACCCCTCCAGTTCCGGCTCGAACACCGCCCAGACCCGTTTCGAGAGTTCGTCGAAGAATTCCCGGGTGCTGATATTCGGCAGCTTGATGTTCGGATTCGGGTCGTCAAAGACCTCGGCCGGCAGGGTGAATTCCTCCTTGCTGTAACCCTGCCGCAGCTCCAGCGCCAGGCCCCGCAGAAAGGCCCGCCGCACCGCCGCCTTCAAATCCTCGGTGGCCACCTCCAATCCCAGTTCGCTCTGCAGACAGTCGACCACCATTTGGGTGCCGATCCCCTTGGTGATATCGAAGAACTTGCACAGCCCGATCATGTCGAAGCCGACGATCTGCAGCTTGTCCTGGGTAATCCCCTGCACCCAGGAGTCGATATCCGATTTCCCCTCCCGGGTCAGCAGACCGTAGGTTCCCATCGACATATGGCCGCCGGCGATGGCCCAGGCGTAGCCGGGGTTGGTCTCCGGCTGGTAGGCGGCGATCTCCAGCCCCTTGACGTGATAGGCGTAAGCAGTCTCACCGCAGCTCTCGGCAAGGCGCATGGAGCCCTGACCGATCTGCGGACATTTGCCTTCGCCGGTCTGGATGACAAGATCGCGGATTTTTTCAAAGTCGCCAAAGCCCACCCCACCGAGAATCGGCTGGTCGGGGTGGCGCTGGTTGTAGGCGAGGGCGTAGGAGATGGTGACGCCGAGGGAGATGGCGTCCATGCCGTAGTTGTCGCCGAGCTGGATCAGCCGGGCGGCCTGACCGGCATCGTGGAGGCCAAGGTTGGTGCCGAGCAGGTTGAGGGGCTCATAATCGAACTTGGCCAGGAATTCACCGCGGCTGCCGTCGGCGTGTTTTTCATAGATGTTGTTGTGGCAGGTGATGCCGCAGCGCCAGCAGGCTTCGGACTTGATGTCGTACTCTTTTTCCACATTCTCCCGGAACAGCTTCTCCGGCAGGGCGTTGCCCTGAGGGCGGAAGTTGTTGACCGGGACGGCGTGAAAGACCTGCAGCACGTCGTAAGCGGCCCAGGTGCCACCGCCGCCGCCGCGGCTGATCGGCTGCAGGCGGGCGGCGCCGCCCCCTTTGATGACGTTGATGTTGACCTTTTTCACCGCGTCACTGACCGGTTTGAGTTTATCGCTGCTCTGCGCCACCAAGGCCAGGACATTTTTATAGCCCATCAAGCTCCCCATGCCGCCGCGGCCGGCAAAACGAAACTTATCCTCACCGGATTTGAGCTGGTTTTCGGTAGAGAGGGCCACCGCCCCCATGGTGACCGACTCCCAGTTCTCGCCGGCCGGGCCGATGGCGGCGAAGTGGGCATCGGGATAGAGCTTCTGCAGCGCCATGATTTTTTCGTGGGTGGAGAGCCCAAGCAGGTGGGCGGCGTTCTTGAGTTCCACCACCGGTCCGTCCTCCCCTTCCCGGATCAGGGCATAGACCGGAGCCTCCGAGCGGTTCTCGAAGATCAGCTCGTCCAGCCCGGTCCACTTGAACTTGGCGCCGAATTTGCCGCTCCCCGTTGACCACATGGCCGCCGGCAACCCTTTTTTTGAGCCCTTGATCGGGCTGTAGCCGGAGAAGTAGGTGCGCAGCCCGGTCATGGCGGTGCTGCCGGTGAGCAGGCCGGTGTTGACGATCAGCGGATTCTGCTCGCTGTAGGCCTTTTCGATCCGCCGCTCGGCCAGCAGTTGAAAAGAGCGGCCGAAGCCGCCAAGGGCATCCTCCAGATTGCGGCAGGGGACATCCTCCATGCGGATGCTGCCGCTGCTCAGGTCAACAGTGCAGCGGCGGTAGAGGATCGCGGAGGGTTCCCGGGCGGGGTCGGCGGTCTGAAACTTCATCGGGCGTTCTCCTGGGGGTGACAGAGAGAAAGAGTCGAGCGCGGGTCGGACGGCTCCGACCCACGCTCGACATTTTACACGATTTATCCGGCAGCTCTAGCCTATTTGCCCAGAACTTCGGTAACCGCCTGCTCGAAGAGATCCAGCGCGGTGGCCAGTTGGCTGTCGCTGATCACCAGCGGCGGCAGGAAGCGGATGACGTTGCCGAAGATGCCGGCGCCCATGGTCAGCACCCCGCGTTTGAAGCAGGCCTGGATGATCTGGCCGACTTCGTCCTTGGCCGGCGCCTTGGTCTTGGGATCCTTGACCAGCTCGATGGCGACCATGGCGCCGAGGGAGCGGATATCGCCGACCTGGGGGAAGCGCTGCTGCAGCGTCTGCATCCGGCCGCGGATGGTGGCGCCGATCTTTTCGGCCCGGGCGCAGAGATCCTCCTTGGCCATCAGCTCCAGGGTCGCCAGGGCCGCGGCGCAAGCCACCGGGTTGCCGCCGTAGGTGCCGCCGACCCGCCCCGGGGTGGGGGCGTCCATGATCTCGGCCGTACCGACCACCGCCGAGAGCGGCATCCCCGAGGCGATCCCCTTGGCCAGGGTGATCAGATCCGGAACCACGCCGTAGTGCTCGCAGGCGAACATCTTGCCGGTGCGGGCAAAACCGGTCTGCACCTCGTCGGCGATGAACAGGATCTCGTTCTGCTCGCAGATCTGCTTCAGGCCGGGGAGGAAATCCTTCGGCGGCACGATGAAGCCGCCCTCTCCCTGCACCGGCTCGATGATCATCGCCGCGATATTGTCGGGGGCGACCTCGGAAACAAAGAAGCGCTCGAAGGCCTCCAGGCAGTGCATACCGCACTCGGGATAGGTCGACTTGTAGATGCAGCGGTAACAGTAGGCCGAGGGGATTTTGTAGATCTCGGGGGCGAAGGGGCCGAACTGATGTTTGTAGGGTTTGACCTTGCTGGTCAGGGTCATGGTCAGCAGGGTGCGGCCGTGGTAGCCGGCCTCGAAGGCGATCACTCCCGGCTTGCCGGTGGCGGCCCGGGCGATCTTGACCGCGTTCTCCACCGCCTCGGCGCCGCTGTTGACCAGCATCGCCTTCTTGGCGTGACTGCCCGGGGTGATCTGGGTCAGCTTCTCGGCCAGCTCGACGTAAGAATCATACATGGAGACCATGAAGCAGCTGTGCAGCAGCTTATCGGCCTGGGCCTTGATCGCTTCGACCACGCTTTCGGGGCAGTGGCCGGCGTTGATTACCCCGATGCCGCCGTAGAGGTCGATAAACACATTCTGATCGATGTCCCGGATCACCGCCCCCTTGGCCGATTCGACAAAGATCGGCGCCAGGTTGGAAATCCCCTGGGAAACAAATTGCTGTTTTTTCTGCAGCAGCGCTTGAGTCTGGACCCCTTGGGGTTTACCGACGGCGGGGAGTTCCTGTCCTGTAAGCATGGGTGTAATCCTCCTTGAAGAGTGAGCCTTCCGCGAAGGGAAAGTAGTGACTGCAGACGGTTTAAGTTGTTTAGGATTTTCAAGATACATGCCAGCAGAAAGAGGGAGCGACGGCCACCTCGACCAACGGGTTTCAAATCTGGCAAATATTTTGCTGTATGGGGTACATTATCCCAATTGCTTTGGAGGCCGCGGTCGATGATTCAAAAAAACCAGAAAGCCCTCCTGATTCTGACCCTGCTCTCGGTGTTGATCCTGGCCGCAGTCGCGGTGACCTACCGTAGCACCACGGTCCTGGTTGATCAAACCATTGCCGCCCATCAGCAGGCGATTGCCGACGAAGCCGCGAAGATGACTGAGATCTGGCTCGGCCAGCAGACCCGGATTCTCAGCGCCACCGCCGCCTCGGCCAGCGCCCTGCCGGTGACCAACAACCCCGACACCATGCGGCTGCTGAAACTGGCGATGGGAGCCGGCCATTTCAGCGATGTCTATATCGGGACCCCCGACGGCGAACTGATCGACGGCGCCGACTGGATCCCGCCAGCCGAGTACGATCCCCGCCAGCGCCCCTGGTACCGCCGGGCCATGGAGACCGGGGTCACCTCCTTTACCACCCCCTACATCGACATGGTGACCAACGAGCTGGTCATCGCCCTGGTTTCGCCGATCCTGGTCAACGGGGAATTTCGAGGGGTTATGGGGGCCGACACCATTCTCGACACCCTGGTCGCCAACCTGGCCACGGTCAAGGTCGGCGAGAGCGGCTATGCCTTCATCGTCAACGACAAGGGGACGATTCTGGTCCATCCCAATGCTGACTATCTGCTCAAGGTCCAGTTGCAGGATACCGAGCCGAGCCTGGTCGGAATCATGCAGAACTTCGAGCGCTCCCCGGCGGGAACCGTCGCCTACCAGCAGCAGGAGGAGTCTCAGGTCCTGGCTTACCGGAGAATAGCCGGAAGCAGCTGGTATCTCTGCACCACCATCCCCAAGGCCGAAGCCTACGCCACCTCCCGCAAAACCACCATGCTGTTCATGGCCGAAATGGTGCTGAAAGCCCTGGCGGTACTGGCCCTGGCCACATTGGCACTGGTGGTGGGGAGCGTGCTGGTGCTCTCGATCTTTCGTCGCCAATACTCCACCACGCTGCAGAAACAGCAGGAAGAGATCACCGGCATCCATCAGGATCTGGCCTGGAATATCAGCAAACGCAAGGAGTTCGAGATCCACTACCAGACCCTGTTCAACTTCGCCAACGACGGCATTCTGGTCAGCAAGGATTTGAGTTGCATCGAATGTAACGAAAAGGCCTCGGAGGTGTTCGGAACCTCGCGACTGGGGCTGATCGGTCGCAGCATGAGCGACCTCTCCCCGGCCTTTCAACCCGACGGCCGGGCCAGCAGCGAACGGGTGCAGCGGATTCTCGATGCCGCCTATGCCGGTAAACACCAGGTGTTCGAGTGGACCTTCCAGCGCGCCGACGGCAGCGAATTCCCGGCCGAGGTCAGCCTCAAAGCCCTGCAGCTCGATCAGGAGCGGCTCTGCCTGACCAGCATCCGCGACATTTCCAAGCGGGTCAATGCCGAACAGCAACTGCGCCAGGCGCAGAAGATGGCGGCCATGGGGGAGATGCTCGGCGCCATCGCCCACCAGTGGCGCCAGCCCCTCAACACCCTTTCGACCTACATCGCCAGCCTGCAGTCAGCCTACTTCAACAACCTGATTTCCAAGAAATTCGTCGAAACCCTCTCCGCCGGGGCCGACGCGCAGATCCAGTTCATGTCCAAGACCATCGATGACTTCCGCAACTTTTTCCGGCCCTCGAAAAACAAGGAGGCCTTCGATGTGGCGCGGGCGGTGGCCAACGCCATCAAGCTGACCGAGCCGACCCTGAAGCAGAACAAGGTCCAGTTGGCGCTGCAGATCGACGAGGCCGGGCAACCCTTCGTGGTGCAGGGTTTCCAGAGCGAATTCATCCATGTGGTGGTCAATATCATCGCCAACGCCCGCGACTCCATCGTCGAGCGCCGCAGCAGGGAGACCATGACCGAGCCCGGGGTGATTCTGATCGCTATCCGCGGCAGCAGCGAGGCGGTGCTGGTGCAGGTGCGGGACAACGGCAGCGGCATCCCTCCGCACCTGCTCGGCAAAATCTTCACCCCCTATTTCACCACCAAAGGGACTACCACCGGCACCGGTATCGGCCTCTACATGGCCAAAATGATCGTGGAAAAAGAGATGAAAGGCGAGCTGTTGGCTGATAATATCGAGCAGGGAGTCCAGATGACCATTCGCATTCCGAAAGAGACGGCCTGAATCGATGCTGAACCTCAACGATAAAAACGTCCACATCGTGCTGATCGACGATGAGCAGGACGAGCTCGACGCCTACCAGTTTCTGCTCGAATCGATGGGGGTCAGGCAGATCACCCAGGTGCAGGACAGTCTGCAGGCGCTTTCGATTCTGGAGCAGATCCCCTTTCCGGTGGTCTTTCTCGACCTCAACATGCCGCAGATGAGCGGGCAGGAGGTGCTGGCGGCAATCAAGGAACGGCTGCCGCAGATTCCGGTGATCATCTGCACCGCCAACTCCGAGGTCGAAACCGCCGTCGAATGCCTCAAGCTCGGCGCCCATGATTACTTGGTCAAACCGATCAATCTCAACACCTTCGGCTCGGCGCTGCGCAACGCCCTGGAGATCGGCGCCCTGCGCAAGGAAGTGCTCTCCCTCAAGGGGATAGCCTTTGGGGAGCGGAGCTACAACAGCGCCGCCTTCGGTGGCATCATCACCCGCAGCCCGGCGATGGAGGGGATCTTCCAGTATGTCGAGGCGATTGCCCGCAGCCGCCAACCGGCGCTGATCCTGGGGGAGACCGGCGCAGGCAAGGAACTGCTGGCCCGGGCGATTCACGTCTCCAGCGGCGTCGCCGGCGAGTTCGTGGCGGTGGATGTCTCCGGCCTCGACGACACCCTGTTTTCCGACACCCTCTTCGGCCACCTCAAGGGGGCCTACACCGGGGCCAGCGGCGGGCGCTCGGGACTGATCGAAAAAGCTGCGGGCGGCACCATTTTTCTTGATGAAATCGGCGACTTGAGCGAAACCTCCCAGGTGAAGCTGCTGCGACTGCTGCAGGAGGGGATCTACTACAGCCTCGGCTCCGACACCCAGAAACAGTGCCGGGCCCGGGTGGTCACGGCCACCAATCATGATCTGATCGGAATGGCGGCCCAGACCCGGGGTTTCCGACGCGATCTCTACTACCGGCTCAGCACCCACCTGATCAAGGTTCCGGCCCTGCGCGAGCGGCGGGAGGACATCCCCCTGCTGGTGCAGCACCTGGTCGCCGAAGCCGCCACCAGTCTGCAGAAAAATCCACCGGCGGTGAGCATCCCGGCTCTGGAACTGCTGCTGAACCACCCCTTCCCCGGCAACATCCGCGAGCTGAAAACCTATATTTTCGACGCTGTCGCCCGCTGCGACAACGGTGAACTCAGCGCCGAACTGTTCGCCGACCGCCTGACCGGCGCCGAAGCAATGGCCCCCGTCGGCACCTCCCCTCCCCCCCAGGCCGGCAGTTCCCTTGAAGCGCTGTTCGGACGCTTCCCTACCCTTGACGAATTGACCGAATTTTCCGTCAACCAGGCCCTGACCTGCAGCGGCAACAACCAGAGCCAGGCCGCCAGGCTGCTGGGAATCTCCAAGCAGGCGCTGCACAAGCGGCTGAAGAAACGCAAAGAGCTTTCCTGATCCGCCCCCGCCTCCCAAAACACCCCCAAAATGCGTCAACCATGACTGACGACGTCAACCATGATTGACGCATTTGGTTGACGTTTCTTAACCAATCATGACATTTCGACCCGCCTGGCGTAAACTCTGCCGATATTGTTGATTTTTCCCTTTGGCATGGGCGTTGCTCAAACAGTGGTTGAATTCGCCAGCAGCGGCTGGCCATTTTTCCACTCACGGCAAAAGCACCCCAACCAAGGAGGACGCGAACATGAGATGGTCCAGCAAGTTCATGGCAGCAACCGCAGCACTCACCCTGACCCTCGGGACCGCAGGTTTCGGCTCGGCGGCTGAGGTGGTCAAGATCGGCAACATCGAGCCCCTCTCCGGGCCGTCGGCTGCCGTCGGCATCCAGGGGCAGAAGGCCCGGGAGATGGCGGTGGAAGAAATCAACGCCGCTGGCGGCATCAAGGCCCTGGGCGGAGCGAAGCTGCAACTGCTCTACTCCGACAGCAAGGGTGATCCGACCGTCGGCGTTACCGAGGCCGAGCGGATGATCAACAGCGAGAAGGTTCACCTGCTCACCGGCTGCTGGAACTCGGCCGTGACCTACCCGACCACCCAGGTTGCCGAACGCTACGGCATCCCCTTCATCGTACCGGTTTCGGTCCGCGACACCATCACCGAGCGGGGCTTCAAAAACATTTTCCGCATCGCCGCCAAAGATTCCTGGTGGACCCGCGATCAATTCCAGTTCCTCAAAGACATGCAGAAGGAGTTCGGGACCGATGTGAAAAAGGTCGCCTTCGTCTACGAAAACGGCGACTGGGGAACCGGCTTTGCTGAAGGCTGGCGCAAACTGGCCAAAGCCGCCGGCTTTGAAGTGGTGCTCGACGAGCCCTATCCCAGCACCGCCAGCGACCTGACCCCGGTGGTGATCAAGCTCAAACGCGCCAAGCCCGACGTAGTCTTTATGACCTCCAACGCCGCCGATGCGATTCTGCTCACCAACACCATGGCGGAAATGAAGGTCAACGTGAAGGCGATCATCTCCAGCGGCGGCGGCCACGCCGACCCCTCCTTCATCGCCGCAGCCGGTAAAAACGCCGAATACCTGTTCGACATCGTCGAGTGGGAAACCGACCTCAACCGCCCGGGCCTCAAGGCCACCAACGACAAATTCAAGGCCAAAAATGGCCAGAACCTCAATGGCGAGTCGGTCGACGCCTATGCCGCCATGTACCTGATCAAGGACGTGCTGGAGCGCTCCAAGTCCCTCGATCCGGCCAAGATCCGCGAGGCCCTGGCCGCCACCAAGCTCTGCGGCGGCGACGTCGGCCTGCTGGCCTACGACTGCATCGAATTCGACCAGACCGGCCAGAACAAGAACGCCAGCCTGGTGGTGGTGCAACTGCGCAAGAATGGCAACAGCATGGACCGCATCACCGTCTGGCCGAAGAACGTGCGCCGGGCCGGCTACACCCCAGTCTTCCCCCAACCCGCCAAGTAAACCCGTTGTCCGGGGGCAGGCGCAAGCCTGCCCCCAACCTTTTCGTCCCAGGAGACGCCGATGTTAGGTTTTATCGAATCGCTGCTGAACGGCATTCTGATGGGCTCGATCTACGGCCTGACAGCGGTCGGGTTGACCCTGATTTTCGGGGTGATGAAGGTGATCAACTTCGCCCACGGCTCGATCCTGATGGTCGGCATGTACGCCGCCTATTGGTGCGTCAAGCTGACCGGAATGAACCCCTACCTGACCCTGCTGATCGTGGTGCCGTTTCTGTTCTGTTTCGGCTACGCTCTGCAACGCTACGTGATCAAACCGATTTTCGATGCCGAAAAGGATGTGCGCGAGCCGATCACCGTCATCATCGTCACCACCGGTATCTGGTATGTGCTCGACAACCTGGCGATGATCTTCTTCGGCGCTGAGTACCGGGTGGTTCAAACCTCGGTCACCGGCAAAATGATCGAGTTTCATGAAATGTACTTTTCGGTGGCCAAACTGATCGGCGGCGGCATCACCCTGCTCTGCGGCGTCTACCTGTTCTGGTTTCTCAAGCATTCCAGGACCGGCAAGGCGATCCGCGCCACCAGTCTCGACCGGGAGGCCGCGACCCTGATGGGGGTCAATCAGTCGCAGATCTACAATATCGCTTTCGGCCTCGGTTCGGCCTGTTGCGGGGTCGCCGCCTGCGTACTGATCCCCTTCTACTACGTCTACCCGACGGTCGGTGTCCCCTTCGACATCAAAGCCTTCGTCATCGTGGTTCTCGGTGGCCTGGGAAGCATCCCCGGGGCGATCCTCGGCGGCATCATCATCGGCATTATCGAGACGGTTGGCGCCCAGTTCATGGCCGCGACCTGGACCGAACTGCTGGTCTACGGTTTTTTCCTCCTGGTGCTGTTCGTCAAACCGTCCGGGCTGTTCGGCCTGCGGCAGGATTATTAGGAGATCAATGTCATGACGTTTCTCAGCGGACAGCCACCAATGGTCCGGAATCTGACCCTGCTGCTGCTGGCCGGGCTGTTCCTGCTGCCAACCGTGGTCACCAGCCCGTCGATGCTGCAAATCATTATCCTGATCATCTTCTACGCCTACCTGACCTCTTCCTGGAATTTCGTCGGCGGCTTTGCCGGGGTGCTCCCCCTCGGGCATTCGGCCTTCGTCGGCATTGGCGCCTACACCTCGACCCTGCTCTACCTGACCTGGGGGGTTTCTCCCTGGATCGGCATGCTGGTCGGCGGCCTGCTCGCCTCCCTGGTCGGCCTGATCATCGGCCTGCCGACCCTGAAACTGCGCGGCGCCTATTTCGCCCTGGCGACCATCGCTGTCGGCGAGGGGTTGCGGGTGCTGGTGGAAAACGTCGAAAAGGTCGGCCCCTTTGAAGTTCGCGGACCCAAGGGACTGCTGATCAACCTGGTCGAGGATGCGCCCTTGAGCGCCTTCCAGTTCCAGTCCAAGGTTCCCTATTACTACATCATCCTGGTAATGCTGCTGGCGGTGCTCTACCTGACTCACAGGATGATGAACTCCAAGGTCGGCTATTACCTGGCGGCCGGCGGCGAAGAACCGGAAGCGGCCGAAGCCCTCGGCATCAAGGTCTCCCGCTACAAGCTGATCGCCATGGCGATCAGCTGTTTCCTCACCGCCATTGGCGGCTCCTTTTACGCCCAGATGTTTCTCTACATCTATCCCAAGTCGATCATGGGGCTGGAACTCTCCTACGAAATCGCCTTCATCGCCTTGATCGGCGGGCGGGGGACGATCCTCGGACCGGTGATCGGGGCGCTGCTGCTGCGACCGGTGAGCGACCTGACCCGGATTTACCTGTCGAGCGCCTTGCCGGGACTGCATCTGGTGATCTTCGGTCTGGTTCTGATCGTGGTCATGCGCTATCAGCCCAAGGGACTGATCGTACCGCTGCGGCATCTCTTCAACCGGCACATCATCCCCTTTCTCTCGCGGAAAAACGGAAAATCCGACCCCGTCGCCCCGCAGAAAAGCGAATAGACCAGGAGCTGACCATGGCTTTATTAACAGTTGAAAACGTCACCAAAAAATTCAGCGGCCTGACCGCCGTCAACGCCGTCAATCTGACCGTCGATGAAGGACAGATCGTCGGCGTGATCGGCCCCAACGGCGCCGGCAAGACCACGCTGTTCAACTGCATCGCCGGAGCGCTGGCCCCGAGTTCGGGGAGCATCCGCTTTTCCGGCCATGAGATCGCCGGCAAAAAACCCTACGAAATCTGTCAGCTCGGCATTACCCGCACCTTTCAGGTGGTCAAACCCTTCGCCACCAAAACCGTGCTTTACAACACCATGGTGGGGGCTTTCGCCACCACCAATCACTTGAAGGAGGCCGAGGAGAAGGCGATCCAGGTGCTGGAGTTTCTCGGTCTGCACAAGAAGAAGAATGTCTTCGCCAAGAGCCTGACCCTGCCGGAGCGCAAACGACTGGAACTGGCCCGAGCGCTGGCGACCGAACCGAAGTTGCTGCTGCTCGACGAGGTCATGGCCGGTCTGCGCCCCGGGGAGGTGACGGAGATGCTACCGACCATCCGTAAGATCAACCAGGCCGGGGTGACCATCGTCATCGTCGAACACATCATGCAAGCGATTATGAATCTGTCGGAGAAGATCTACGTGATCAATTTCGGCAAGAAAATTGCCGAGGGAGAGCCACTGGCGGTGGTCTCCGATCCAGAAGTGATCAAGGCTTACCTGGGAGATGAATATGTCGCTACTCAGCATTGATACGATCAACGTCGGCTACGGCGAGATCCAGGTTCTGTTCGAACTCTCGCTGCATGTCAACGAAGGCGAGGTGGTCAGCATCATCGGCGCCAACGGCGCCGGCAAATCGACCCTGCTCAAAACCATTTCCGGCATGCTCAAGCCAAGTTCGGGAACAGTGACCTTCGATGGCAAACCGATCCACACCCTGCCGGCCGACGAAATCGTTGACCGGGCGCTGATTCACGTCCCCGAGGGACGACGGCTGTTTTCGCTGATGACAGTGCAGGAAAACCTGGAAATGGGGGCCTACAGCAAGCACGCCACCCCTTACGCCAAGGAGAGCCTCAAGGCGGTGCACAAGCTTTTCCCCCGACTGGACGAGCGCCGCAAGCAGCCCGCCGGAACCCTCTCCGGCGGCGAACAGCAAATGGTAGCCATCGGCCGCGGCATCATGGCCAGGCCGAAGATCCTGATGCTCGACGAACCCTCTCTGGGACTGGCGCCGGTGCTGAAGAAGGATATTTTTGTCGCCATCAAGAAAATCGCCGAGGATTTCGGCACCACCATCGTGCTGGTCGAGCAGGATGTGATGAACTCCCTGGCGATCAGCGACCGCGCCTATGTCATGGAACAGGGGCAGGTGGTGATGGAGGGGAGCGCCGATGCGCTAAGGCACGACCCGCATATCAAGACTGCCTATCTCGGATTGTAAAAAAACCTGGCGGCGCAATGCCGCCAGGCCTTCTATGGCAATCGCCGGCTCAGTCTCCTGGCATAGAAAATCAGCGGCAGCATCAGAGCAGCGGCGCAATAATAAGGCAGGGTCGGCTGGATTTGGTAAAGACTGGTCCCAACGATCGGCCCCACCACGAACCCCGCCGCCGGGCAGGCTGAGATCAAACCGCCGACCGCCCCTTGCTCTTCCGGGCCGACCGCCAGGGATGCCCCGGCGGTGTATCCTGGCGAAACCATCCCCACCCCCATCCCTAAAATCCCCATGGTGACGACCAGCGCCGCAAGGCTGCCGGCAAAAGGCAACAGCACAAAGCCGAGCAGCAAAATCGGCAGTCCCAGGTTCATCAGCCCCTTCGGACTCAGCTTTCCTCGCCCGGCCAGAAAGGTTTGGGAGAGAAACGACATCAGCGCCGAGCCCCCCATCCCCAGACCGATCGCCTGGGCCGTGGCCTGACCGTCGAGGACGAAGCGGTCCTGGATGTAGAAGCCGATGGTCTGCCCCATCATCGAGAAGGCAAAAAAAGTCACAAAACCGACCAGAATGAACGGGAAATAACGCTCATCCCGCAACTTCAACCTCGGCTTGGGCGCGGTTCGGGGGGAGGTTCGCGGGGGCTCCTTCAAAACCAGCGCGAGCAGGATCGAGCTGACCAGGGTGATGGTTGCGGCAATATAGAGCGGCGTCAACAGACCGAGGGCAGCAAACAGGCCGCTCAGCGCCGGCCCGAGGATGGCGCCCAGAGTCCGGGCCGCCCCCAGTTTCCCCATCCCTGCCACCCGCTGCTCAGCGCTGGTGGTATCGGCAATATAGGCCGAGGCGGCGGCCGGCGAGGCCGACATCAACGAGGCCATCAGCACCCGTGAGGAGATCGCCAGCAGATAAAGAGTCAGCCCCGAAAACAACCCCTTGAGCCCGAAGAAGAAGACCGAGGCGAACAGGGTCAAACCAAAGGAGTAGCCGAACAGCCCCAACAGCATCACCGGCTTGCGCCCCCAGCGGTCGCAACTGCGCCCCCAGACCGGGCTGGTCAGAGTAAAAACCAGGGAGGAGCAGGTGATAATCAGGCCGATCTGCACCTCGCCCAGACCGACCTCCCGACCCAGGGGGGCCAACAGGGCAAAGGTCATCGACTGGCCGATGCCGGTGGCGAGGACGCTGAACAGAACCAGGCGGAAAGAGAGCTTGGAGGCGCAATCGTGGGAGAGGATGGAAGCGGTCATAGGATTGGACGGTAGAGGATCGTTGCTGCAATTGCAAAATTATTATGCTGGAGGGTCTGTTGCCCACCAATTGGGAGCATCCGTTGATTCGGCCCGGAGACGCCGCCTAAAGCCGCCAGCGCCAGGCGAGCAGGCCTTGATGGCGGCTGTCACTGGCAAAGTCGATGGCGAGATCGATCTGATTCCGGCTCCCCAGGGGGATGCCCAGGCCCAAGGTTCCATGGTGCACATCCTCGCCGCCATCGAAGATCGCCGCCGTGGTGGCGTCGCTGCCGCGATAGCGGATGCCGTGGGCCGGATCGAAATAATAGCCACCCCGCACCGCGACCGGCAGACCCCAAACCTGGCTCAACCCCTCGGCCCCGAGATGGATCTCGACCACATCCTTGGCCCGAAAATCCTCCAGACGAATCTCGGCCTCCGGAGCGCTCCCCGGGGTGACGAAAATGCCGTTGAATTTGTGGGTGCGCTGCGAATATTTGATCGATTTTAATTCGGCGGCCAGGGTCAACCAATCCTTGACGCGGTAGGCTACTCCGATCGCCGAAACATCGGGAATCGGCAGGGTGCTCTCGCAGACCCAACCAGCGGAAAAAGCCGCCGGGGTGCATCGGGAGCTCGTGGGATCGGCAGTGATCCAGCTGCTGTCAACCGTTGAGAGCTTATAGTCCAGAGTCGGCATCAGCGCATGTTTGAAGCCGATGCGCCAGTTCGGCGTCGGTTTCCACAGCAGCCCAAGCCTCCAGATCGGCTCCTGTTCGCTCTGGTGTCCGTAAAAAACCGACTCCCGTCCGGCCGAACCGGCGGCCAGGGGAGAGTCGCCCAGCGACACCTTGCTGTCCATGTTCAAGGTGGCAAAACTGCCGGAGAACCCCAGCGACAATTTGCCGGACCAGAACTCCCGCGCCAGGCTTGCACCGAACTCATCCACCGAGAACATCGGCTCCAGCCCCTGCACCACCGAGCCATCCCGGGGATCACTGGCGATGACTTTGCGATCCATCAGCGCCAGCCGGTTGAAAAAAACCGCAAGGACACTGCGGCCGTCGCCCAGAGGAACGGCCAAGGCGAGGTGGCTGAGGTTCACCTGATCACTCTTCTCGGCCGTCAGCCCCAACTGCAGAGGGTTGCCCGCGGCATCGACCCGGCCAGCGACCCTGCGCTCATCCAGATGAATCCCCCGCCCCTCGACCACCAGCTCGGTCTGAGCAACCCCGGTCAGGCCGGCCGGATTGACCAGTGTGGCTGTAGCATCATTGGTCACCGCTACCGTCGCCCCGCCCATGCCGCGGCCGCGGGCGCCAGGCTCATCCAGGCGGTATTCCCAGTCGAACCAACTGGCACCGTTATCGAGAGCATCCGCTGCCGGGGGCAGCGCCACCGCCCAACACAAAAACAGGGTCAACCCCAGAAGTACATGGTTCATGGCCACTCCTTATCTATTGGAACACCTGTCCAGAGCCTACCAGAGAACCTCCCCGTCGGTCGGGTCAGGGGACAATCTTTTGAAATTTCCCGGGAGCGGTCGCCGGGCGCCCTGCTGTACCGATTCCCTCAAGCATGCTACCCTGTCCTCGAGCGTCCCCGGTAACCTTGTGCGAATAATTTGGAACCGCTTCAGGCGCGGCCTCCTTCTTGCTTCTTGAATCAACCGGAAGTTGCCTTATCCCGCCTGCAAAACAATGAACACCGAACCGACAGAAACTCGGAGGTGTCATGGGCTTTGCCGCTGTGCAACAAACAAATCCAACAACCACACCCCGAGCACAGAACGCGTCGCAAAAGGGTACTGTCGGGCTACGCCGTGTCCTCGCCACTTTGGCCCTCTCCGGCATCCTTGCTGGCTGCAGCGGGGCCTCGATTTCCGTCCCAGCCTCCAGTCGCACAGACTACCAGCTCAAATACGGCCTGGGCGGGAACTCCACCTTGCTGGTCAGTTCTCCCGACCTGAACCAGCGCCGGGCCGAGCACCGGCGGCAGCATTCCCTGCTGGATCCAACCAGCAACCGCACCTGGGCAGAGACAACCACGGATCTTCCGGACAACCTGAAAATTGAGTTATCCACCCCCGAACAGACCCGAAAATCGAAGCTGATGCTCCACTTTGCCGAACAGAGTCGCTTCCTTGACCGGGCCAGCCTCGACAGCAACATCCGCCTCAATAACTGGTTGCTGGCATTCAACGCCAACCTGATGCCCAACCATGAGGATGCGGCCGACCGATCCTTCCACCTCCAATCCGAAATCAGCGGGCTTTTCGGCGAACGCCTGACCCCAGCACCCGACTCAAGCGGGGCGGTGGCCGGCCAAAAACATCAGACCCTCAAAATCGACAGCAATCGGCCCGTGGACCAATGGGCGTCCGCACCCAAGCGCTACTATCTGGCCTTCCACGATGCCAGCATTGGCGCCGACGAAAATGGAACGTTGAACGTCCTGTTCAGCTTTGGCGGCTATCCGGCGGAAAATTTCGGCGAGGTGGTGACCACCTATCGCCTACTCAGCATGAACGAAACGTCGGAGAACCCTCAGGTAGAGGGTGGCGGCATAGAGCAAGCCCTGGCCGTCGGCTACAGCGGGCGTTTTTCCGGTTGGATCAAATCCTTCGGCCATACCCTGACCTACTTCAACTACCGCGGCCCCGAACTTGAAACCCCGGAGTCGACCGCCGTTGCCCTGAGCGCCGTAGACCAGGGAACCCATTATCAGCAATGGCAGAGCCGGGTCGAGCTGAGCTGTGGCGAGGATTTGCGCTGGCCGTTGCAGGGGATTCTCAAGGGCTACCGGCTCGACGCCCACCTGGAAACCCAAGCGGCACTGGAGCGCAGCGGACTTCTCCCTGCCGCATCCCATCCGGGCAGCGCATCCTGGGGGAGTCAGTTGCGGCTGAAAACTGAATTCGGCACTCTCTCCAGCAAGGTCAGTCGCTCGGCGAACCAACATCGACTCGCCTTGAGCCTGCAGAAAACCGGGTTGGCCGGCGGCCATCTCAAGCTCTACTACGAAGATATCGACTATCGCAGCCTCGGCGAGTTGGAAACCAGAATCGGTGGTCAGGTCAAACTGCCCCTCGATGAATCGCTGCTGAAGATCCTGACCCTGGCTTACTGGAAGAGGAGTGAAGCCGACCTGTTTGCAGCCCAGCCGACCAAGGGCTACACAGCACCCCGCCAGGGCCGGCACGTCCCGACCCTCAACAACGCCACCCCGGGAATGCTGCAGTAGTGACAGAACCACGGAACATCGCATGAGGACGGCTGGGCACAATCTGCTACAATGGCCATCAATTCGCTGTCGTCGCGTTTAACAATGTCACCCTTTGAATGGAGCGAGCATGTATATTGCCAGAGACAAAAACAACGACCTCTACCTGTTTTACGATCGTCCCCACCGCGGCACCGAGTGCTGGTGGGCCGAGTCCGGTATCGATGGCACCTATCTCAAAATGGAAAAAGCCCTTTACCCCGAGGTGACCTGGGATTCCGAGCCCCTGCCGGCAAAGCTGGTCGTTTCTGCGGACGATGTTTGACGAAACACTGATGTAGTGTAACTCGGGTCGGAATGCAAAAAGCCAGGAATGCCCCCGGGCAGACAGAAAAAGCCCCCAATCTTCCGATTGGGGGCTTTTTCTGTTCTTCGCCATGAGCTGACCAAGCCCGGAGGGGCTGGCATGGAAAGATTTACCTTGCCACTCCTCCCGTTAAAGGACCAGCAAGCCGTTCATGCCCCGATCAGGCAAGATCGAAGCGGTCCAGGTTCATGACCTTGCTCCAGGCGGCGACAAAGTCGCGCACGAACTTTTTCTTTGCATCGTCCTGAGCGTAGACCTCGGCCAGGGCGCGCAGTTGGGAGTTGGAGCCGAAAATCAGGTCGACGCGGGTTCCGGTCCACCGGGGAGCACCGCTCTTGCTGTCGCACCCTTCGAAGCTGTCCCTGGCCTCGGAGGTGGGTTTCCAGACGGTTCCCATGTCGAGCAGGTTGACGAAGAAGTCGTTGCTCAGCGTCCCGACCCGGCTGGTGAACACACCATGGGTCGATCCACCCACGTTGGCGCCCAGCACCCGCAGGCCGCCGACCAGCACCGTCATCTCCGGTGCACTCAAAGTCAGCAGCTGCGCCTTGTCGACCAGCAGTTCTTCGGCCGACACGGTGAAGGCCGTCTTCTGGTAATTGCGGAACCCATCGGTCTGGGGCTCCAGCAGAGCGAAGGATTTCACATCGGTCTGATCTTGCGAGGCGTCGGTGCGACCCGGAGTGAAAGGGACTTCGATCGCCTGGCCGGCAGCCTTGGCCGCCGCCTCCACAGCAGCGCAGCCGGCCAGCACGATGAGGTCGGCCATGGAGATTTTCTTCCCCCCCGCCTGGGCGGCGTTGAAGGTTTTCTGGATGGCTTCGAGCGCGCTCAAAACCTTGGCCAGTTGCGCCGGCTGGTTAACCGCCCAGTCTTTTTGCGGCGCCAGACGCAGCCGGGCGCCATTGGCGCCGCCGCGCTTGTCCGAGCCGCGGAAGGTCGAGGCCGAGGCCCAGGCGGTGGAGACCAACTCCGCCACCGACAGGCCCGAGGCCAATACCTTGGCCTTGAGGCCGGCGATCTCCTTGGAGTCGATCAGGGGGTGATCGACGGCGGGGATCGGGTCTTGCCAGATCAGGTCTTCGGCCGGCACTTCAGGGCCGAGGTAGCAGGCCTTGGGTCCCATGTCGCGATGGACCAGCTTGAACCAGGCGCGGGCGAAGGCATCGGCGAAAGCCTGGGGATCCTTCTGGAAGCGGCGGGCGATCGGCTCATAGATCGGGTCGAACCGCAGCGACAGGTCAGCCGTGGTCATCATCGGCCGGTGCTTCTTCGCTGGATCGTGGGCGTCCGGAATCATATGCTCGTCCTTGACGTCCTTGGCATGCCACTGCTGGGCACCGGCCGGGCTCTTGACCAGCTCCCACTCGTAGCCGAACAGGGTGTTAAGGTAGCCCATATCCCATTGGGTCGGATTGACTTTCCAGGCGCCCTCGATCCCGCTGGTGGTGGTGTGCACCCCCTTGCCGCTGCCCAGGGCGTTCTTCCAGCCGAGGCCCATCTCTTCCAGCGGCGCGGCCTCGGGCTCGGGGCCAACCAGAGCCGGATCTCCCGCGCCGTGGCATTTGCCGAAGGTATGGCCGCCGGCCACCAGCGCCACGGTCTCTTCATCGTTCATCCCCATGCGGCCAAAGGTTTCCCGCACATCGCGGCCCGAAGCCACCGGGTCCGGGTTGCCGTTGGGCCCTTCGGGGTTGACATAGATCAGCCCCATTTGCACCGCGGCCAGCGGATTTTCGAGTTTGCGATCGCCGCTGTAGCGCTTGTCCCCCAGCCATTCAGCCTCGGCTCCCCAGTAGATGTCCTGTTCCGGTTCCCAGATATCCACCCGGCCGCCACCGAAACCGAAGGTCTTGAAACCCATCGACTCCAGGGCGCAGTTCCCCGCCAGGATCATCAGGTCGGCCCAGGAGATCTTGTTGCCGTATTTCTGCTTGATCGGCCAGAGCAGCCGACGCGCCTTGTCGAGGTTGCCGTTGTCGGGCCAGCTGTTGATCGGTGCGAAACGCTGGTTGCCGGTGCCGCCGCCGCCCCGGCCGTCGCCGGTGCGGTAGGTGCCGGCACTGTGCCAGGCCATGCGGATGAACAGGCCGCCGTAGTGGCCCCAGTCGGCTGGCCACCAGTCCTGAGAGTCGGTCATCAGTGCGACCAGATCCTGCTTCAGGGCGGCCAGATCAAGCTTCTTGAATGCTTCAGCGTAGTCGAATCCGGGGTCCATCGGGTTGGAGGCCGGCGCGTGCTGATGCAGAACGCCAAGGTTCAGCTGGTTGGGCCACCAGTCGCGGTTCGATATCCCTTTGCCGACCATGGGTTTTCCGGATTTACCTGTAACCGGACACTTGCCGTTTTCGCTCATCTTTCATTCTCCCTTGAGGGTTGCAAAGTTTAGTGGTTGCGGCGAACGTAGGGACAGGCAGGAACCTATGCGGGGCGCACTTCGGTTTCCCACTACCCTGCATTGGTTTGTTTGGAAGATCTTATTGGGAAATTTTATCCTCGGAGATAGCCAGATGCAATTCTATCTTGGTCAATACACTTTGCAAGGCAGATAGCCCCGCCGCCACCTGGAGACTGACAGAACTGACAAGGTCGGATCAAGGTGAATTATAAAATTTCCGAATATTCGCGACCAATGACAGCTCCATTTCTGGCCTAGGAGGCAGTTTCCTGAGTCGAAATCGTGGCTGAAATCTTCTTGAGCCCCACCCTTCCCTTGCTGCAAGAGCCCCCATCCATCTTCATGGGTGGCCGCTCTTGCAGCGCAGGGTATTTAATAATGAAATAAGGCGGATTATCCATCATACGTATTTAAGTAGGGCAAATATCGGTGACATAACTTATCGGACAGAAATGACAAATTACCTTTCGGTGGCCGTTTTTTTTCCGGCTCCGTCATCCCAGGTTGGCGTTGACGAATTCCCAGTTGATCAGATGGTCGAGGCAAGCCTGCAGGAAATCGGGGCGGCGATTCTGGTAGTCGAGGTAGTAGGCATGCTCCCAAACATCAACCACCAGCAGCGGCTTGTCCCCCTGGACCAGCGGCGTTTCTGCGTTGGTGCTCTGGACGATGGCCAGCTTTCCTCCCCTGAGAACCAGCCAGGCCCAACCGCTGCCGAACTGGGTGACTCCGGCATTCTTGAAACCGGCGACGAATTTCTCGTAGCCGCCCAGCTCCGCATCAATTTTGGCTGCGATCTTGCCGCTTGGTTTGCCGCCACCGCCTGGTTTCAGGCAGTTCCAGAAGAAGCTGTGGTTCCAGACCTGGGCGGCGTTGTTAAAGAGCCCCTTCCTCGCCGGATCTGCGGCAGCGGTCTTGATGATGGTTTCCAGATCCTTTCCAGCTAGATCGGTGCCATCGATGAGTTTGTTGGTGTTGTCGACGTAGGCCTTGTGGTGCTTACCGTGATGGAACTCGAAGGTTCGCGCACTAATGTGGGGCTCCAGAGCGCTCTTGTCAAAGGGGAGTTCTGGCAGGGTGATCGGCATGGGGGCCTCCTTCTCATGGATTTATGCAAATTGAGCAATTGATTTTAGCGCAAAAAGTTCAACCTGCAAGTTTCCCCGGGTGGCTTGACAGCTTGGGGGGACCCATTACATTTGCTATATGGATTCCGGGGTGCTCGCAACTCAAGGCCGGGGAGGGAAAGAAATGAATGTGTTTGATTTCGCGATGAAAATGGAAGTGGACGGCAAGAGCTATTACGAAAAGTTGGCTCAAAAGACCACCCTGGAAGGGCTGAAAACGATTTTCACCCGCTTGGCTGCGGACGAGCAGAAGCACTATGAGACGTTGCAGAAACTGAAAACCAGTGGGACCGCATCGGCCATGCAAGCCACCACCATCCTTGCCGAGGCCAAAAATATCTTCGAAACCTTGCCGAGGCCGGAAAAGACCCTGAGGGGGGTCGAGGAAGACCTCGCTGCGTACCGTCAGGCCATGAAGATCGAGGCGGACAGTTTCCGCTTCTATGAGGAATGCGCCGGCAAGGAGGACACCCCGGCCACGAAAAAGCTCTTGCTCAAGATTGCCGCCGAGGAACACAAGCACTTCACCGTTCTGGAGAACATTTTTCAGTTTGTCAATGCGCCCAACCAGTATCTGGCCTGGGCTGAATTCAGCAATCTGGATGAGTTCAGGCAATTCGGGCGGGACGTGGACGACTAAGGCACCAGGTCGCGGACAGGGGATGCGCTTTTGACTTCGAGGAGATAGTGTATGGACCATTCAGCCAAAGCCCGCCTGGTGGGCATCAATCACATTGCCCTCGAGGTCGATGACGTGGAGGCGGCACTCGACTTTTTCGGCCAGATCTTTGATTTCACCTTGCGAGGTCGCCACCATGGGATGGCCTTTATTGATCTGGGGGACCAATTTATCAATCTCTCGGAAAAACGCACCCAGCCACCTGACCGGTTGCGCCACTTCGGGCTGGTGGTGGATGATCGGGAGAAGGTCAGGCAAGCGTTAACCGATCTGGGCGTGGAACTCCTTCCGGGCCAGGGCCTCGATTTTCTCGACCCCTGGGGGAATCACTTTCAGGTGGTTCAGTATCAGGATATTCAGTTCACCAAAGCGCCCGATGTCCTTCGCGGCATGGGGCTTGACCATCTGAAAAAGACGTCCGAGGCACTGGACGAACTCGCCCGAAAAGGGATGGCTCCGGATATTCGCTAGACGAGGGTTCCCGACACTTCGCCGGGAAATGAGGGATGGCAAGCAATCGAAACAGCTAAAATCACCAAGAAGGAGATCCCATGGGAACGCATTACATTACCGACGAATGCATCGCCTGCGGTGCCTGCGAGCCGGTCTGCCCGGTGACTGCGATCAGTTCCGGTGACCCGGCCTACGTGATCGACAAAGGGACCTGCACCGACTGCGGGGCCTGTGACGATGTCTGTCCGGTCGATGCCATCAAGTGGGAAGAAACCGCCGGATAAGCTTGCCCCGGGGGGAAGACATGTCCAAGGACAACGTCCTCAATGTGCTGGAAGAGTCTGAGGAGAAACGCCACCGCTTCCTGGCTGCCTGGAAACGGGGGGTTGAGTTTCTCGGGGCGGAACTGTTCGGCCCCGGAAGGTGGGAGACCGCCCGGGACAAGAATCAGCTGGTGCCCCTGCGCAAACCGGTCGAAGCGGTGTTTGCCAAGGAAAGCGGCGGCGAGGAGCAGTTCCTGGCGGCGATGGTCAGCTTCTACGACCCGGGCTGGGGTGCGGAGCTGGCCGAGCGCATCGACTGCGACAAGTCGGTCTGCGGCCTGACCTACAATCTTGACCATGAACGGACCGAGGTCCTTTGCGAGTTGCTGCGCAACTACCAGGGGTGGTGAACCGCTAGCGAGCCCCACCCCAGGGTTTAGGATCTCAGTGTCCATCAAGAGGACGTTGGCGGTAGTTTGCTAATAAAGTCTTCCCATACCTTACTTATGCCCCACCCGTCAGACCCGAAACGCCCCCGATCTTCTGACTGGGGGCGTTTCTCATAGACATGCATTATAGATAGCGCCGTTATCACCCAAGGGCGTTGAAGGGCATCCGCCTCGTCGTGGATGCCCTTTTTGCTTAATCACTGCCTGTGCGAATTGCAAATCTATGGTCAACTAAAGCCTGCTGGGCTATGGCGCGACAGTCCGGCTGCGGCAGGTACTTTTCCCCCGGAGCTGACTTTTTTCTAAAGCCGTGCCGCCTTCGGAAACAGGATGTTGTTTTCCAGGTGGACATGCTTGTGCAGATCGTCTTCGAACTCCTTGAGCTTGCGGTAGGTGACGGCGAAGGTATTACAGACATCGGCCGGCAACGCATAGTCTCGGGCGAGATGGCGGATCGCGTGGGTTGCATCGCCGATCTCTTCATGCTCCTGGCCGAGTTTGGCCAGGGAGGCCTGAAGCGCAGTGGCATCCTTGACCTCGGGTGCCCTGCCGGCCTTTCGAGCCGCAGCGATGCGTTTGATGATCGGGAAGAGCACCTCTTCTTCCTCCCGCAGGTGTGCCGTCATGTCGGCGGCAATTTTGCCGAAAATGGCGGCAATCTTGACCACTTCTGGGTGATGGGCGCCGTGGACCTCGGCGATCTTGCGGGCGTAGGCGGCAATCTGCCCGGTGTTCTCGTTGAGATAGGCATGGTGGGTGTTGATGATGTAATCAGCGAGAAACGGCAGCTCCCAGGAGCCGTAGTTCTGACTGCGATCGATCGCGACCTGCTGCGCGGCTTCGATCTCACCCAAAATGGCGGCGCCGTCGAGCCCTTTCTCCTGGCAGGTCTTCGCCAGGGAGACCTGCCCGCCGCAGCAAAAATCGATGCCGTATTTTTCGAAAACCGCTGCTGTCCGGTAATCTTCGGCGACGAAATCGCCAATGGATTTGGTCAGTGCAGCAGCAATGGGGACTGCTTTCCATTCGTCCATAACGACCTCTTCTTCGAAAAGTGCGATCCATTTCCAGGCCTTGGATGGCACGTTGGTTTAAGCCTGCCAGTGGTTGCAGGAGACCGGGCAAAGATCGAGAGGGTGTAATTTGGTTTGTGTAAATGGCCATTCCGGGGTACACCAGCCCCCACTTGGCTTCGCAGTGCGTGGGCTTTGCTCTTTCTGGATGGTTTGAAGATACCGCGACGGAAGTTCCGCCACATTGACCCACATCAAGTTCACCATTCGGCCTCTGGATTGTTCATTTCCGGATGTCGATTAAGCTTTGCAAGCCGATTGACCAGGTTTGCCTAAGGTGCCGTCTAGTTCTGGGGGTGCTTTTCCGTTTCTTTTTTACCTACAATAAATATACTTGCTGACTTCTGTTGTTGAATTCAATGCGAGGTGACCATGTCCACTTGCTGGAAGATCCTGCTGATCGGCTTTATGTTCTGCCTGTTTTCCGTCGGCAATCTGTCAGCCACAGAGGAATTTGCCGAGTCGACCGGCCGGGAGTGCGCCGTCTGCCATCTTGACCCCTCCGGCGGCGGCGAATTATCCCCGGCCGGAGCGGGCTATGCCCTGTTTTTAGGGTCCGGCTCTGCAACCTCCACTGACTCGGCGCCGGCAGCCGCATCCCACTGGTTCCGTTTGGCGGTCGGTTACCTGCATATTCTGTTCGGGTTCTTCTGGTTCGGCACCATTTTGTACGTGCACCTGATTCTCAAGCCAGGTTATGCCTCGCAGGGTTTGCCAAGAGGGGAGGTCAAACTGGGGTTGGTGTCGATCCTGGTCATGGGGGTCACCGGCGCGATCCTCTACGCCTACCGGGTCCCTTCCTTTGACACCCTTCTCAGCACCCGATTCGGTCTTCTGCTGCTGCTAAAAATCAGCCTCTACCTGATCATGGTCGGCTCCGCCCTGTTTGCGGTGTTCTTTCTTGGCCCGCGACTTCGACGCAAACAGGTGGCCACAACGGCTTCAGATTCGGGCGATCTTTCTCGGGCGGAGTTGGCGCAATATGACGGCAAGGAGGGGCGCCCGGCGTACTTTGCCTATCAGGGGGTCATTTATGATGCCACCAACAGTCCAAGGTGGAAAAACGGAACCCACATGGGACGGCATCAGGCAGGCTGCGATTTGACCGAGGTGCTCGGACAGGCGCCACATGGTGAAGATAAGGTGCTGGCGATGCCGAAAGCCGGTAAACTTCGCGGCGAGGAGGCGGTGGGACTGACCCCGCCGCAGAAGCTATTTTACACCATGGCCTACATGAACCTTGGTTTCGTGTTTCTGATCATTCTGATTCTGGCTTGCTGGCGGTGGTTGTAGTTGCTCCATCAATACATCTTAGGGATCGCAATTTCTGAAACAGAACACCCCGGAAACATCAGCAGGGCAAGCCTCCAAAGTGTGACTCAGTCGAAGGCCAGAATCCCGCTCATTCCGCTATCTGCCGACCGGATAAAACGCTCGAAATCCGCCTCGTCCAGCGTGACCATCTCCCCCAGCGTGACCGTCTTCAAGGTATCAATCTCGCTTTCGCAGGTATTGTAGGTGGTGTTGTAAAAAGCGATACGCTTGTCCGTTTCCAGCCCCATCTCAAGCAGCTGTTTCGCCCCTTTTTGGATCAGCTTCAGCTTGGCGTAGAGGTCGTCCAGGGTCCGCACCGACCAGACCCCCAGGTAGATGGGGCTGTTGACATTGCGAACATCGCCGACCAACTCACCGCGAAGCAGTTCATCCCTGTCGCGCTGGAGGTACGGCACAAAGTCAAGATGTTCGGCGAGCTTGCGATCGGTGGTGAAAAAATTGCCGTTGTCTGGGTCGAGGGTAAAGATCATGGTGCGGTCTGTGGCCTGACCGTAACTCTGGAACAGCACATCCTTATAATCCTCGAACGGAACATTGCGCAGAATGCAGGTCTCGAACTTGTTGATGCGCTTGCTGATTCCCAGCAGCCAGGCGCGGATCGAGTTGTTGTCGATGCGACAATTGCTGAGCTCCTCCTTGAGGAAATTGAAGGATTTTCCGCCGAAGCGGTACATCATAATGCTCTGGAAAATGTCGCGGATATTGTTGTGACGACTGAAATAGTAGAGCAGATCGTAACTGAACAGCTCCATCTGCCGCAGCTGCCAGATAAAGATGGTGATCTCTTTTTTGCTGGTCTCTGGGGTTAGTTTGGCCTTCTGGGTGGTTTTGATCATCCGCACGTAGCGGGTGCTCAGGTCTGCCAGCAGTTCGGCATCACGGGTGGTGCTCTTCTTCAGGCGCAGGGTCCAGGTGGTGGCTGCCCCCTCTTGGCTGGTCACCTCGACATGATCGGCACCGAAGGTGGCGTAGATCTGCTTGGTGCCGACCCCTTCGCCCGATTCGGTACTGCCCTTGGTCGACTTGCCGACAAACAGCGGCAGCTGATCGGGTCCCAAAACCAGCTTTTCAGCCGGGATGCCGGTGCCGTTGTCAGTAATCGCCAGGGTCACGGTATCCCCCGCCTGATCGAGCACCACCTCGAGCAGGCCGCGCCGCCCTGCCGACTTGATGGCGTCCAGGGCATTGGAGACGATATTGATCAGCGCGCGGCTGCAGCTGTTATAGCTGCCATTGACGGGCTCTATCTTCGACTTGAGAACCAGCCTCACCTCACAGGTGCTGTCGACCGCTTCAATAAAGGGGATGACCCTTTCGGTGATCAGCTCCTTGAGCGAAACCTTGTGCTCTAGATGGATCTTGTCTTCATACATGTTCAGGGTGTTGAGCATCGAGGTCGTTTCGCGGTTGATATCCTCGGAGACCTTGTTGAAGTTGTCGACTGACAATATGGCCGTCATATCGAAAAGGACCTTGAGAGATTTTTTCACGTCATGCCGCACCCGGGAGAGTTCTTCGACCACAGAAACTTCCGGATGGTCTGCTGAATCAAGCTTATCCATGAGCGTCTTCGCAGTCACCGACATCAGATGAAAGCGCATTTTCCTATAGACGGTCAAATCGGTGATAGTGAAGCCGCGGGTCTTGAAAAAATCAATCGAGCTCAGCAGCTTTTCCCAGACGTAAAGATAGAGGTGGGCCTCTGGTGCGACCGTATCCACCAGGCAGCGCAAGAAAGCCGAACCGATCCCCTTGCTTCTGCCGAAGGGATTGGTCACCAGCTTGTAGATATGAAAGGTCTGCTGGTCGGGCGTGGCATAGACCAGAAGATAGCCGAGCAGCTCGCCCTTTTCCTCCCAGACCAGACTGTGGTCATAATCGATGTCGATGGTTTTATCGAGGATATAGGGCGAAGGAATCACCAAGGTGTCGATATTGAGCAGCGGCGACTGCCGGATCGTTCGTTCGTAGGCGGGGGTGAGCTTTCGGATGTACGGGAACTGCTTGGGATTCCATTCCATAGAGTGCGTTTCCCCTTCGGCCTGAACAGGGTTGGTCGTTCTACGTCAAGATGTGGCTATCTTATCAAACATAATCAGGTTCATGTCCTAAATCTGGTTTGTCGCTATATTTCGAAAAGATCCAGAGGGCCCATCTCACTGCTGCAAACCCCTTTGGCCTGGCTTTCGGGCAAGGATTAAATTTTAAGCAGGCAAACAAGAATGTTTTATGTTATGTAAGTGCCAGTATGATACGAACCGCCCTTTTTCATAGTTTTTGGCGTATTGCCTGCTTCTTATTCCTGGCCATGGTCTGCTGCGGCCAAGTCTACCAATCGGTCCATTTACATCACGTCCATATCAATGATTCGGTTGCATTTGAGGTCAGCTCCCACCCCTTACCCCCTTCTGTTTCCCATGCATCAACTCATCATCATCACGAAGAAAACACTTCCCATGAAGATGAAAACGAGCACAAATTAAAAAATAAAACCGACTGGAATGTCGCGCGGTCAAAATCCGCAACAAATTTATCCTTTGACGCTCCAGCCCCCCCCACTCCTGTTTACTCGCTGCCCCCCCTGGACTTCGCGAACATTAGGCCGTCTCTCCAGGCTCTGCATTGCAGAAAAGAGCCTAATGCCTCTTTTCTGCCGATCCGTGGCCCGCCTCCGCTTGCCTGATTTCTTTTAAGCAAACATCCTGAAAAATACAGAAACAATTACTTCAGAGTTTTGCCGACAATTTCTGTCTCGGTGAAACGTTCTAAGAGGTTGCCCTATGGTGAGTTTTTTTAAGAAAGCCATGAGCAGGGATGTGTATATTCTTGCGGCTTTAGTAGCGATTTTCTTTTCTCTTGTCGTTGAAGCTGGCGCTCATGGCGTGACCGCCGGCGACAAAGGCTTCATCCAGGAAAGTTCGGGGACAATGATCATCCCGTTCATTTACCTGGGGGCAAAGCACATGGTCACCGGATATGACCACTTGCTCTTTTTGTTCGGAGTGATCTTTTTTCTCTACCGCTTAAAGGATGTCAGTATCTATGTGACGCTGTTTGCCGTTGGACACTCGGTAACCCTGCTTTCAGGTGTCCTGCTGAATTTCAGCGTCAGCGCATATATTATCGACGCGATTATCGGGTTCTCGATTGTCTACAAGGCGTTGGACAACATGGGGGCATATCAGCGCTGGTTCGGTTTCCAGCCCAGCACCAAGATTGCCACCCTCGTTTTCGGCCTGTTCCATGGCTTCGGGCTGGCGACTAAAATCCTGGAATACAAGATCTCCCCGGATGGTTTGATCCCAAATCTCTTCGCATTCAATGTGGGAGTGGAGTTGGGGCAACTTATCGCCCTGGGGCTGATCCTGATCGTCATGGGTTTTTGGCGCCGGACCGCCGGCTTCACTCGCCACGCGTATAGTGCCAATGTCGCCCTGATGACCGGCGGCTTTATCTTCGTGGGTTACCAGTTGACCGGCTTTTTCATTTCTTGATCGATTCCAGAGGAAAATATTATGAACAACAATAATAGACCGTCCAACACCGATCTCCCCTCAGCAGCCAAGTTGATCAAATCGACTGTCGTCGCTATCGCCCTTGCGGCGGTTATTCTGGTGACCGTTGTCCTCCCTGCCGAGTACGGCGTCGACCCAACCGGGGTCGGTAACGCTCTTGGCTTGAACAGGATGGGTGAAATCAAGGTGTCTCTCGCCCAGGAAGCCGCCGCCGAAATGGTTGCTGCCAAGGCCATGAAAACGGAGGACAAAAAGGTTGCCGCGCCGATGGCAGAGGTCGCCGAAAAGGCCGTCGAAACTCCGGTCCAAAAATCGGTCAAATCCGAAAGCATTACGGTGTCTCTTAAGCCTAACCAGGGTCGAGAGGTCAAGGTGGCAATGCTGAAGGGAGGCAAGGTCAGTTATCGCTGGAAGACAAGTAACGGACGCGCCAATTTTGATGTTCATGGCGACTCGGACAAGCACAAGATAAATTATTTCAACTACAGCAAAGGTTCATCCGAGAGCAATGAGGGCGTGCTGGAAGCAGAGTTCGACGGGAAACACGGCTGGTTCTGGAGAAACCGCACCGGCAAGCCGATGACCATTACGCTGGAAGTGGAAGGTGAATTTACCGAAATGACCCAGGAGGTTTAATCTGCTAACCCATGGGGAAGCTGTGGGCAGAACAGCTTGACCAGAAGCATCACGGCTGACCGATTGTTAAAAACAAAACGCCCCCGGTCACCAGACCGGGGGCGTTTCTCGTAGACCAGGTGTTGTGGGCATGTCTTGAGATTGCTTGAGCAACTAGACAGGGAACTTATTGGTACAACAACCAATAATCCTTCCCGCTCTGGAAGATCGTTGCTTGAATGAAAGCGGGCGAAGACGCATCCTTTTCCCTTGGTCGATGATCCCCTCGCCTTTACAAAACTTTACCCGCAACGAGAAACTCTTAACACCGGGTTTAGAGAAGATTCTATATATTTTGGGCATCGACGTGACCATTGCCGACAACGGCCTGCCAGGCGGCGGCGTCCTGCGCCGCAAGAGCATGTTCTGATGGTTTTTTCAACGCGCCCTTTGAATTGCATTCTTTTTCGTAACCCTTCGCCACCCTGCCGAGGCACCCATCGGTGGGGATAGGGTTCCTTTTCGGGACTGAACTTATGACAAAAATTTTCTACCCAATCCTCATCGCCATACTGTTGCTGTCAGGTCCGACCCTGGCCGGGGCGGCGAGCAGCGAAGCGTTGCGTCTGACCCTGTCCCAGGCAGTGGCGCTGGCGCTGGCCGACAATCCCGACCTGGCCCTCTCCCGGCATCGGGTGCAGTCGGCAGCCGTCAGCGTTGAGGCGGCCAGCGGCCGGTTTTTGCCCTCCTTACAGGGGAGCATCAGCGGCAACGAAAATTTTCAACACCAGGCAGGCTCCGGCGAATCGGAGGAGTACCACAACGCCAACCTGCAACTCTCCGCCAGCCTTAACCTTTTTAACGGCTTTGCCGACCGCGCCGGCCTCGAGGCCTCCCGCCGGCAGCTGCAGGCGGCCGATGCCAACCTGCAACGCGCCCATCAGACCCTGGCTTTCAGCGTCGCCAGCAACTATACCGCGGTGTTGATCAACGCCGAACTGGTGCAGGTGGCGGAGCAGAACCTCAGGACTCAAAAATCTCTGGAAGAGCAGATCGAGGCCTTCTACCAGGCCGGGGTGCGCGCCATCGCCGACCTCTACCAGCAGCAGGCGGCATCAGCCCAGGCAGAGTTCAGCCTGATTGATGCCCGTCGCAACCTGCAGGTGGCCAAACTGGGGCTGCTGCAGGCCCTCGGGCGCAACCCGGGCGTCACCCTCGAGGTGCTCCCCGCTGACTCCCTGGCTCTGAGCGCCAATCTTGGCGAGCCCGACCCCGCCCAGGCCTTTGATCAGGCTCTTGTCACTCGCCCCGACCTGTTGGCCCAGCAACGGCAGATCGCTGCTGCCCGACAGCAGACCCGGGTGGCCAGGGCCGGCTACCTGCCGAGCCTTGATCTCCAGGCCGCCAGCGGCAGCAGCTACAACAGCGCCGGCAGCGGCGGCAGCGGCGGCACCTTTGCCGGACAGCTCGATGATAACCGCGGATCAAGCCTCGGCCTGGCCCTGTCGATCCCGATCTTCGACCGCGACCAGACCCGCACCAACGTGGCCCAGGCCAAAATCGGCGAAACCGACGCGGCTTCCACCCTGCTAAAATTACAGCAGCAGATCGGCTTGGAGGTCGGTCAGGCGCTGGCCGACTACCAGCGGGCCCGTCAGCAACTCACCGCCGCCGATCGCCAGCTCGACTACGCCCGTCAGGCGCTGGCTGCCAGCGAGGCCCGCTACCAGGTCGGGGCGGCCACCTGGGTGGAATTTTCCAGTGCCCGCACGATCTTTCTGCAGGCACAAGGAGACGAAGTCCGGGTCCGCTACGCCGTGCTGCTGCAGGGGCTGAATATCGGCTATGCCCGCGGCGATCTTGAATCCCTGTTAAATTTGCTCAGCGTCCAGGAGACATCTTCATGAAACGTTTGACCCCCATTCTGCAGCGCAGCGGTCTCGGCCTGGTGCTGCTGGCCGCCGGCGCTCTGGCGCTACTCTGGTGGCACAATTCCGGCGCCGCCGAGGCCCCCGGAAGCCGTTATCAGACCACCGCCGTCAGCCGCGGCGACCTGGAACTGACCGTCTCCAGCACCGGCACCCTGGCCGCCGTGGAGACGGTGGAAGTGGGAACCGAGGTCTCGGGGACGGTGGAAAAGGTGCTGGCCGATTACAACGACCATGTGACCAAGGGGCAGGTGCTGGCGATTCTCAAGCCGGCCCTGTTCAATGCCGCCGTCGCCGACGCCCGGGGCTCGGTCGATCAGGCCGTTGCCGCTCTGAGCCAAGCCCGCCAGGATCTGGAGCGCAACCGCCCGCTGTTCGACAAGGGCTACCTCTCGGCCCAGGAGTTTCTCCCCTATAGCACCGGCGTCGACAAGGCCAAGGCCGCCCTCGACTCGGCCCGCGCCGGACTGGCCCGGGCGCAGACCAGCCTCGCCAACTCGGTGGTCCGCTCCCCCATCGCCGGCACCGTCATCCAGCGCAGCATCGATGCCGGCCAGACCGTGGCGGCCAGCCTCAACACCCCGACCCTGTTCGTCATCGCCGAGGATCTGGCGCAGATGCAGATCGAGGCGGCGGTGGATGAAACCGACATCGGCCAGATCCGCCAGGGGCAGACGGTGCGCTTCAGCGTCCAGAGCTACCCGGAGCGCAGTTTCACCGGCGTCGTCAGGCAGGTGCGGCTGCAGCCGACCACGGTGCAGAACGTGGTGACCTACACGGTGATCGTCGCCGCTGACAACGACCAGGGGCTGCTGCTCCCCGGCATGACCGCCACCGTCGACTTTATCATCGAGCAGGCCAAAGACGCCCTGCTGGTCCCGAGCGCGGCCCTGCGTTTCCAGCCGACACCTCCGGCCAAGGGGGCCAAGTCGGTGCAGAAAGGTCGGCCGCAGGAGGGGGGCGGCAGCCGGGTATTCCTGTTTGGCGAGAAGGGAGAGCCCAAACCGCTGGTGGTCAGCGCCGGCATCTCCGACGGCCAGCAGACGGTGGTCAGCGGCGAGGGGTTGGCGGAGGGGACCTTGGTGGTTACCGGTGAGAACCAGGGGACGGCCAAACCCAAGGCCAGCTTCTCTCTGTTCGGCTCCATGGGCGGCAGGCCGCCCCGATGAGCGCCGAAACTCTCGCCATCCACGATGTCACCAAGGTTTTTGACCTCGGCGACTTGCAGGTCCATGCTCTGCGCGGCGTCTCTTTGAGCGTGCGGCAGGGAGAATTCCTTGCCATCATGGGGAGCTCGGGGAGCGGCAAGTCGACACTGATGAACATCCTCGGCTGTCTCGATCTCCCCTCCAGCGGCGCCTACCTCCTCGACGGCATCCCGGTGGCGACCCTGAACCGCAACCGCCTGGCCGATCTGCGCAACGAGAAGATCGGTTTCGTCTTCCAGGGCTTCAATCTGCTCCCCCGCACCACGGCGCTGGAGAACGTGGAACTGCCCCTGCTCTACGACCGCCGCCAGCGCATCGAGCAGCCCCGGGAGGCCGCCGTCTCCGCCCTGACCCGGGTCGGTCTGGGGGACCGCCTGCACCATTCCCCCAACCAGCTTTCCGGCGGCCAGCAGCAGCGGGTCGCCATCGCCCGGGCCCTGGTCAACCGCCCGGCCATCGTGCTGGCCGATGAGCCGACCGGCAACCTCGACAGCCGCACCACCCTCGAGGTGCTGGCCCTGTTTCAGCAGCTCAACCGCGAAGGGCTGACCCTGGTGCTGGTCACCCACGAAACCGAGGTCGCCCGCTATGCCTCGCGGCTGGTGGAGCTGCGCGACGGCCGCATCCGCCGGGACGAGGCGGTGGCCGCTCCCCGCGATGCCGCCGCCGACCTGGCCGCCCTGCCGGCCGAGGAGGTGGCATGAAGTTGCGCAAGCTGCTCAAAGTGGCGCTCAAGAGCATTCTGCGCAACAAGATGCGCAGCCTGCTCACCATGCTCGGCATCATCATTGGCGTCGGTGCGGTGATTGCCCTGGTCGCCCTCGGCCAGGGCTCGCAGAAGGATATCGAGGGCCAGGTCGCCACCCTCGGCACCAATCTGCTGATTATCGCGCCGGGCAGCAGCCAGATGGGGGGGGTGCAGGGAGGGGCGGGAAGCCTCGGCACCCTGAGCCTGAACGATGTGGCGGTGCTGCGGCAGAATGCGCCGCTGCTGCAGGCGGTCTCTCCGGAGGTTCGGGTGCAGAGCCAGGTGGTGGCCGGGGCCAGCAACTGGAACACCAGCGTCTACGGCGGCGACCCCGAGTACCTCGCCATCCGCAATTACCAGGTCGCCTCGGGGCGCAGCTTCAGCGCCCGGGACCTGGCGGCCCGCGCCAAGGTCGCCCTGCTCGGCCAGACCGTTGCCGATCAGCTCTTCCCCGACCAGGACCCGGTCGGCGCCCGCATCCGCATCGGCAACGTCCCCTTCCAGGTCATCGGCGTGCTGGCCAGCAAGGGGCAGTCGGCCATGGGGAACGACCAGGACGACGTCATCCTTGCCCCCAGTTCCACCGTCCTCTACCGCCTCGGCGACGGCAAGACCCTGCGCCACATCGTCGTCAGCGCCCAGAGCAGCGAGCAGATGGATGCAGCCAAGGCGCAGTTAAGCAGCGTGCTGCGCGGGGCGCACCGTCTGGCCGCCGGCGCCGAGGACGATTTTCGCCTCCGCGACCAAACCGAAATCAACCAGATGGCGACCCGCGTCACCGGCACCCTGACCCTGCTCCTCTCTGCCATCGCCGGGGTTTCCCTGCTGGTGGGGGGGATCGGCATCATGAACATCATGCTGGTCTCGGTTACCGAGCGTACCCGGGAGATCGGCATCCGCCTGGCCATCGGCGCCCGCCCCCGGGACGTGCTCGCCCAGTTCCTCATCGAGGCCGCGACCTTAAGCCTGTGCGGTGGTCTGATCGGCATCGCCGCCGGGCTCGGCGGCGCCGCCCTGGGGGGGAAGCTGCTCGGCATCAGCCTGGTGGTCAACCCGGCGGTGATCGCGGTGGCGGTGGTTTTCACCGGTGCGGTCGGGATTTTCTTTGGTTTTTACCCGGCCCGAAAAGCGGCCAATCTCAACCCCATTGACGCACTACGCTATGAATAGTGCTGTCAGGTTCTAGGGGTCGGCTTGCTATAAGTCACGGTCAATCAGACGTGAGAACGGCCATCCATGAAAGTGGGTGGCCGTTCTCGCATTGCAGGCCGGTGGTGAAATGCAGGCAGCTGCCTTGACAAACGCAGTGGGAAAACCTCTCTTGCCAGCCATAATCGACCTCCTTCGTTGGTAACGGTTTATCCCTTCACATCGGTGCCGTGTAGATCAGCCACACACCACCTGCTAACACCAGAATGCCGCATATTTTTTTTACTATGACGGCGCCGCGCGACTTTTCGTTCCAGTTCAGATACTGCTGGACTTTCTCCGTAAAGGTTCCGGCAAAGACGATCACTGCGCAGTGACCGAGACCGTAAGCCAGGAGCAGCATGAAGGCGTAGAGCGTGCTGGTGGCGGCCTCTGCGAATGCGACACCGAGCACCGGCCCCATGAAGGCAAAGGTGCAAGGACCGAGGGCGACCCCGAAGATCAGCCCAAGGAGCAAGGCACCCCAGAGTCCTTTGCGCTGCAGGCCGATCTGGCCTGGCCCCGACCACGGTATCGGAATGGCCCCCAACAGATGCAGGCCAAAGAGCAGAAAGATGCAGGCGACCAGCCAGTTGCCCCATGGGCCGAGATCACCGAGCATGCGACCGGCGAGCGCGGTCAGCAGGCCGATCAGGGCGATGGAGACAAGAATTCCGAAAGCGAACAGGTTGGCGATAACAAAGGCCCGGCGGGTGCTCATGCGCCCCTGCCCCTCGATGAAACCGACGATCAGCGGGATGCTCGCCAGATGACAAGGGGATAACACGATGCTCAACACCCCCCAGCCAACGGCCGCCGCAAGAGCGGCCAGCGGTGCGCCGGAAACGGCCTGGCTCAAATAACCCATGAGGGTTTCAATCATCGTATTCTCGTAACGAAGTCGAACCCGAGGTCCCGCCACTTGGCGAGAATTTCCTCCCGGCTGTAGAAACCTGTGTGCCGGAAGAGTTCCTTGCCGTCAGCTGCATAGAAAATCTGTGTTGGAATCATCTGGATATTATATTTGGCCGCCTCTTCGCGTTTTTTCCAGACATCGACGAAGAGGACCTCCAGCTCACCGCGAAAATCGTCGCGAAGTTGATCGAGAATCGGCGCCATCTTGATACAGGGGATGCATTTGTCGGCGCCGACATCGACTAGCTTAGGCAGTTTTTGGCCGACTGCGGCTGGTTGAGTCGTCGTTGCCGGCGAATGATCAGCCAGTGCGGCCGAGTCCATCTGGTTGCAGGCGCAAAGAAACAGGAGCAGGGAAAGAGCCAGCAATAACCGATAAACCCTGGGCCGGACTATCAGGATGTCATGGCGAAACATCGTTACTCCCCCGCGTTGACTGGACGCATCAGTTTCATGATCTGGTCGGGCTTGAGGACCTTACCCTGAGAGACCACCTGACCGTCGATGGCCAACCCTGGAGTCGTCATCACGCCGAACTTCATGATGTCGTTGATGCTGGTAACCTTTTCGAATTCCACCTCTTCCCCCAGTACTTGCGCAGCTTCCTTTGCATTGGCCGCCAATTGAGTACATTTGGCGCAGCCCGTTCCCAGAATCTGGATCTTCTTCATGGCTTGTTCCTTTCCATTTTGAATGGTCGACCATTTAGCCGAAAAGCGTGCCGAAAATCAGCCCTGAGATTGTCGCCATGACAATCACCAGACTGACAAAAACCACGGTCTTCTTGATTCCCATGACACTGTGAATGACCAGCATGCTCGGCAGGGAGAGTGCAGGCCCTGCCAGGAGCAGGGCCAGGGCTGGCCCTTTGCCCATTCCCGCACCGATCAGACCCTGCAGAATCGGTACCTCGGTCAGGGTGGCAAAATACATGAAGGCTCCCGCAACCGATGCAAACAGATTGGCCCCCAGAGAATTGCCACCGACCATGCCAGCAATCCAAGCGGATGGAATCAGCCCTTCATGCTCCGGGCGACCGAGCAGGGCACCGGCAATCAGTACCCCCCAAAACAACAGCGGCAGGATTTTTTTCGCGAAATCCCAGGTGGTGGAAAACCATTCGCGCAACTCGCCGTTCTCGTCCCTGCCGGTAGCCGTTAGAAACGAGAGCCCCACAGCGCCAGAGACAAAGGCCAGGGAGGGATGACTCGGCAAGGTAAAGGCAAGGAGTGCCACCGGCAGACTGACAATCAGCATGCGCCATTTGCCAACCTTGAACCAGGCAACGAGAATTGCCGCAAGCGCCAAAGCGAAAAGTCCGGTCATGATCCATTTGGCAGTGTAGATCAATTGCCACAGACCTGACGGGTCGGCCGGTTTGCCCCAGTTGGCAAAGACCAGGATGCCGACCATGCTGCCGAAATAGAGAGCATTTTGCCACAAGGGCCGGGTCACCTCCGGTTCAGGCATGGCGGCGGCCGCCTCGACCTTTTCGAGCTCTTCCCTGCGGAAAAACAGCTGCATGAGCAGGCCGATAACGACGGCGAAAACCACCGCCCCGACAGCCCGGGCGATTCCCATCTGGGGGCCTAGCACGACTCCCGTCAGGACGATGGCCAGGATATTGATGGCCGGCCCCGAATAGAGAAAGGCACTTGCCGGCCCAAGACCAGCCCCCATGCGGTAGATACCCGCGAACAGGGGCAAGATGGTGCAAGAGCAGACCGCCAAGATGGTTCCCGACACCGAGGCGACCCCGTAGGCTAAAAATTTGTTGGCCTTGGGTCCAAGGTACTTCATCACCGCGGCTTGACTGACAAACACCCCAACCGCTCCAGCGATAAAAAAGGCCGGAACCAGGCAGAGAAGCACATGCTCTTGGGCATACCACTTAACCAGGTGGAGCGATTCCCAAAGGGCGTTTTCCACCCGCTGCGACTGTCGTAACCACTCCACCGGCAGATAATAGCAGGCGATGAAAACGGTAATGATTGCCGCCAGCGGCTTCCATTCCTTGCTCCAGTTCACGTCTCATCCTCGCCGGTTAATTGCGTATTTGGCCCAACAGCCAAATACTTGCCTAAAAAAATAGAGGATTACTTCCCCACAGCCTCGAGGAAGGCCGCCTGCTCACGAACCTGAGTTTCCAGTACCGACTCAACACAGCCGAAAAAGTTCATGATACAGGGGACCCGCAGGCGATAGAACACTTGGTTGCCACGCTTGTCATCCAGAACGATGCCAGCCTGTCTGAGGACGGAGAGGTGTTTGGAGATCGTGGAGACGTCCGCGCCCACCATTGCGGTCAGATCGCAGACGCAGCGTTCTTCTTTTTCCAACTCTTCGATAATGAAGAGACGCGTCGGGTGGGCCATGGCCTTAAGCACCCGGGCGCGGGCTTCAAGGTGATTTTTTCGGTGTTGAAACATGTTGGTCTCCTTTCTTCTTGTTGGCAATATAGCCAAATAGCCAAGGATGTCAAGCCTACGGTTCCGGGAGCCAAGGGGATGTGCGCCATCTTCGATTCCATTGAAGCCGTACTGTATGTGGCAGATATGGAAAGCTACGAACGCCTCTATCTGAACAACTTCGGCGCTTCGCTGTTCGGGCACGACTGGGGTGGGAAAAAGTGCTACGAGCTGCTGCAGGCAGGAAAAAAGAAACCGTGTAGCTTTTGCACCAACGACCGGATCGTGCGGGAAGGCCTCGCTCAACCTCCAATTGCCTGGGAATTCCAAAACACCAGAACCGGTCAGTGGTTCCAGTGTATCGACCGGGCTCTTAACTGGACCGACGCCGCCCGGTAAGAATGGAGGTCGCTTTTGATATCACCACCCGCAAGCAGGCAGAAGCCGAATTAATCCAGGCAAAAGTCGCCGCCGAAACCGCCAACATTGCCAAGAGTCGCTTCCTGGCGACCATGAGTCACGAAATCCGCACGCCGATGTACCTCGTTATCGGCATGATCGAATTGCTGCAGCATAGCGAACTGACGCCGGAGCAACACGATTACACAGAAAAAGCCAAAAAAGCCGGTTTCGAACTGGTGGATCTGCTCGGCGACATTCTCGATCTTTCAAAAATCGAAGCCGAGAAGATGGAGCTGGAACTCTCCGACTTTGAACTGACACCGGTGATTACGGACACCATCAAACTGCTGTCCCTTTCGTCCCGCGAAAAGGGGTCAAACTCAGCTGGTCCATGGACACCGAAGTACCCACAGTCCTGAAAGGTGACGCCGGACGCTTGCGTCAGCTCATCACCAACCTTGTCGGTAACGCCATCAAGTTTACCCCCAAAGGCACGGTTACCCTGCATATCGGGAAAGAGACCGCTGACGAACAGTCTGTTTCTCTCCGCTTTGAGGTCAGCGACAGCGGCATCGGCATATCGGCCGACAAACTGGAGCATATCTTCGAGCCGTTCACTCAGGCCGACAGCTCCACCACCCGTAAATTCGGTGGTACCGGATTGGGGCTGGCGATCTGCAAGCGGTTGGCAGAGTTGATGGGAGGGAGTATCGGTGTCGAGAGTCGCTTGGGAGTGGGCTCCACCTTCTGGTTCACCGTCGTGTTGGAGATGCTGCCTGCAGGCGAAATTGCGCCGCCAGAAGCGATTTCAGCCCCCAAACCCAATGCTGCAATAGCGGCAACCGGGAGCGGTATTCGTCTGCTTGTAGCAGAGGACGATCCAAGTACGCAGCAATTAGTACGACTCCTGCTGGGTCTGCACGGCTACGCCGTCGATGTCGTCGGAAATGGCCAGGAGGCGTTACTGGCCCTACAGAAGAACGATTATGCGCTGGTCCTGATGGATTGCATGATGCCTGAATTGAACGGCTATGAAGCCACCGCCGTCATCCGCGATTCGGCTTCACCCGTGCGCCAGCATGACATTCCGATCATTGCTCTCACCGGAAATGCCCTGAAAGAGGATCGTGGCCGATGCCTTGATGCCGGGATGGACGGTCATCTCTCCAAGCCATTTGCTATGACTGATTTAATTGCCAAAATTGATCTGTGGTTGAAGAAATAGGCCTAAGTTCCTCGTTCGAGTGGGCAGGCCTAGAGTTCCCAGGGCATCCATCTTCAATTCAACAATCGCCAACTTAATTATTAAGTTCGCCGATTTCCATAAATCACCATACTTCATACGGGAAAACCCCCGATTTTGTGATCGAGGGTTTTTCCGGTAATGCGCTATATTTGGCACAGGCTGAGAAGACTCGGGTTTTCAATGTGCGGGAATGTATGCACCGGTCGAATTCCGGCGTTGGGCTCCGACACCATTCTTTCATTCCGTTCAGTGGGTTAGTGGGGCTCTTCTTTCCAACGAAACCGGTTTTGTCCTCCAATCCTAATATTTAAAAGCAGCACTGGCTCCGACGGTTCAGGCGGAACCCAATAAAGTACGAGAAAATCCCGAGCGCCGGCATCCAGCACATATTCCCTGACGGTAAGCTTCTTTCCCCTTACTGACCTTCTCCGGGCGGGCCCAATCTCTTCGAAGGTGGTAATGTTTTCCACCATCGCCCGGTAACTTTCCTGCAAGCGTTCCACAAATCGAACAGCACCGAGTTCAGCATACTCGTCGAGAAACTCCTTCAATCGACGAACAAACAGAGGCGTGGCGACGACCTTACGTGTCATCCTCTTTGCTTCTCCGTGATTGATTTGGCACGACCGAGTGCATCGTCGAACATGGCATTAACGGCTTCGGCAGTCACGTGGGTGCCGGTAAGCTCATATTCTTCCCATGCCGCCAGTGCCTCTGCTTCAAATTGGATGTCCGCCTCAGCCGCCTCGATCGCCGGAGTTCCGATGGATTCAAGCACAGCCGCCATCGACCTTCCCATTTTTCGTGAAAGCCTCTCCAACCGTTCGGCAAACTCATCATCCACTCTTAAATTGAGCTGTCGGGTCATAACTATTTCCCCCTTCTACTTTTCTCGCATGCTAGCAGGTGCTAGCATGCGCGTCAAGCACGAGTCAACAGCCCTCAGGGTTAAATTACTTTTTCACCTCTCGAGATCATGACTGCCCCCGATTGTCTCAGCTGTTCTCAGGTTGAAGGGTATTTGGGGCATTCCACAAATTGGCTCAAAATCACCTAGGAACAGATCTGACATAACTAATAAGACACTTTCTGTTTTTAATCTCGCCTGTAACAATCATCCTGCCCCATGTTGGCATAAATTGCGTGTTTTTTGTCATTGCCGCCAAGAGTCGCTTCCTCTATTGTTGTTCCATGAAGAAGCGCATGGAATTTTTTCTCTACTCTGGCATGCTCGCCCTTGACGTAACCGGACCAATGGATGTTTTTCACTCGTCTACAGAGCTGCTTTACCAAAAAGGCAGAAGTGAGGACGGCTACGAGCTGATCTTCTCAGCTCTTGAACCGGGGCCTGTGCCAACATCTTCCGGTCTGCGGCTACATGCTGAAACCACTCCAGGTACGCAGAAAGTGAACAGCTTGTTGGTGCCGGGTGGGATGGGGACTGAAAAGGTATCCGCCGATTTCGCGATCGTTCATGCCGTAGGCCTGGCTGCACAAAAAGCAGAGAGAGTTGTTTCAATTTGCAGCGGAGCCTTTCTATTGGCAGCAGCCGGTCTTCTTGATAACCACCGAGTCACCACTCACTGGTTGGCCACCGATCGCTTGGCTGAGCTCTACCCGAGTATACGTGTAGACCCGGACGCCATCTATGTTCAGGATGGCAATATTTCGACCAGTGCCGGAGTGACCGCCGGTATAGATTTAGCTCTGGCTCTGGTGGAGGACGACTACGGTCCGGAACTGGCCATTGAGGTTGCCCGCCGCCTCCTCCTCTATCGCAGGCGACCCGGTAACCAGAGCCAGTTCAGTACCCCTCTGGCCATGCAGGCTAAAGCAATCAAGCGCTTTACTGCCCTTTTCGACTGGGTTGAAACCCATCTCGATGAAAATATTACTGTGGAACATATGGCCGAACAGGCACATATGAGTCCACGTACCTTTGCCAGGATTTTCCCATCGGAAACCGGCATGAGTCCCGGTCGTTTTATTGAACAGCTTCGGATCGATCGTGCACGCGAACTGCTCGAAACTGGCGTTCAGGGACTCGAAAACGTTGCCCGTGAATCCGGCTTTGGCCGCGAAGAACGGCTACGTAGAGCCTTCCAGCGAAGGCTCGGTATTAGTCCGGCTCAGTACCGGGCACACTTCATCAAAGGAGAACAACATGAAAAAGAATCTTACATACGGAATATTCATTTATGAGCAGGTCGCAGAACTTGATTTCGTCGGCCCGCAGCAGGTCTTTTCCGCCTCAAATTCACAACTGGAGGGCGGCCGGGTCGTAACCATTGCCGCAACTACCGAACCCATTCGTGGGGTTGGAGGACTACAGATGATCCCCGATTACTGTATTGATGATGCGCCTGAGATTGATGTGCTGCTCCTGCCAGGCACGGCCGAGGTGGATAAGTACGCCCTTGGCAATGAAAAAGTTATTGACTGGGTACGGGAGCAATACGACAAGGTCGACTACATACTGGAGTTTGCACGGGTGCCCTGATTATGCAAAAGGCCGGATTGCTCAAGGGACGAAAAGCGACCACCCACTGGATGCTTATGGATGCCTTGAAAAATGACCCTGATGTAACTGAACTGCCTGAGATGCGCTATGTCCGTGATGGCAAGGTCGTTACCTCTCAGGGCGTATCTGCTGGCATCGATATGGCCTTGTGGTTAGTGGGCGAAATTCACACGCCCGACCACTCCCGCATGGTCAGGAAGATCCTTCAATATGATCCAGCCCCGCCCTACACGGCTGAAGTGTAAGTCTACTGGCCGCAGGATTAAGTACCACTATTGGCCATCCAATCGGATGGCCAATTATTTATCGCACTTCAGGAACCTGAGGTCTTAAAGATTACAACACTATCCGTTTTCAGTTACAGTGAAATAAAAGGTGCTGATCATGTCAAAAATTTAAAATGGTTCAGAAGTTGAAGGATGTTGTTAACTAATCTCACTAATCACTGTCTTTCAGACACCAAAGCCCCCGATTTGGCCATCGAGGGCTTTTTCTTTCTAATCGCCATATTTCAGACACTTGGGTGACGGTTCTCCGAATACAGCCTGTAAACCGAGGATCGACTAATGCCATAATGCTCTGCAATCACGGTCTTGCTGCAGCCCGGGGCTTCGAAATCCCTGATCAAAGCCTGAATCTCCAGGTTTTTCAGCTTTGGTTTGGCCCCAAACTTAACGCCCCGTTCCATGGCCTTTATCCGGCCCTCAGTAGAGCGCTCCTTGATCGTTTCTCGTTCGAACTCGCCAATGGCCGCCAGAATGTTGAACTGCAGGCGGCCATACATGGTGGTGGTGTCGATCCCTTGGTCCAGGACAACCAAGTCCACTTTTTTTATCTCAAGCTTTTGGACAATGCCAGCCAGGTCCACCACGGAACGGGCAAGGCGATCTAACTTGGTCACCACAAAAACACAGCCTTCGCGAACAAAGTCAAGGGCACTCTGAAGCTCCGGTCGGCCTTTGGTGGATTTGCCGGAGACCTTCTCGTGAAAAACTCTGTCGCAATCCGACAGTCGATCCAGTTGGACATCGAGTCTTTGCCCCGATGAACTAACCCTTGCATAACCTATTCGCATTCCTGTTGCCATGACGTGCTCCTTTTCCCTTTGGGATTGAATTCCGCCACGGTGGGAGTCGTCATAAAAAAATATCCGCTGATGACATGATTTGCTCTGAAAATCTGCGCTGAAAACCTGGAAAAATACCAATAAATATTATATGTTAATACTAAATAGACAAAAGGAGGAGATCATGGGCAAAAACACCAGCGTCACCTTGGGCGAACACTACGAGAGATTTATTTCGCACGCGATCGAAGAAGGCCGCTATGGCTCGACTAGCGAGGCGATCCGCGCCGGTCTACGCCTGCTAGAGGAGCGTGAGACGCGGTTGGAGGTGCTGCGCCGGGCACTGGTCGAGGGCGAGCAAAGCGGTATGGCGGACTACTCCTTGGACGCCCTAAACCGAGAACTTGACGAGGAACTCGGCTGATGCCGCTATTTACGCTGACAAAGCGCGCCCTCGACGACCTCCGGGAGATCGGCCGCTACACTCAAGGACGATGGGGGCGCGAGCAGCGGCGCACATATCTGGTTCAACTCGATCGCTGTTTTCGCGCTCTTGCCGAAACCCCAAACCAGGGTGAACGCTTCGACCGGGTTCGCCCCGGCTACCGCAAATATCCCACCGGCCGCCACGTCATCTATTATCGCACCCAGAACACCGGCATGATCGAAATCGTGCGCGTCTTGCATGAACGTATGGACATCGATACGCATCTCTAAGACCTCAGCCAAGTGCTGTATCTTGACTCCATACCCATTATCCCAGAGACCTAGCACTCTCCTGTAACATGCAAAGCCCGCCAGAGGAATTTGGCGGGCGTTGCTCGCATTGCAGGGTCAATAAGAATTTAGCAATTTAGCATTGCAGTTGATCCGAGCACGCAAAAGCAAAGTAGCAGGATAAATAGCATTTAACATCTTAGATCCAGGCTTGGGTGAAGCAGAAAATCAAAGGGCATCCAGATACTGACCTCTACCCAGAATCTTAAACCCTTCAGAAATGTAATGTCCTTGTAAGCTTCCGGTAATGCTCACGATGGTATGTGCGTATTCCGGAGAAAGTGGGCCAGTGATTCCGTTTTAAACTGGTCCACCGATTCCGGAGCAAAGTGGGCCACCTGTCGGAGCGAAGCGACGCTGGAGTCTTTTTGTAAAT
>Ga0209231_1000045_pt1 | contig 92801 bp, 81 predicted proteins | sample Deesub45470m_DNA_FD_188086 | JGI IMG/M metagenome (GOLD analysis project Ga0209231, IMG submission 188086) | Deep subsurface microbial communities from North Pacific Ocean - 450_OLKR46/470m Metagenome (SPAdes) (version 2) | ecosystem: Environmental > Terrestrial > Deep subsurface > Unclassified ...
TGAACCGAGGCGTAAACGGGCGCCGGACGGCAGCGGCAGAAGTTCCTGCAATAAATTGGTCAAAGAGGTCGGTGGAGACAGATCGAGGCCGTAGCCGCCGATATGAATCCCGGTCAGAACCACTTCAGGATAATGAGCCTGAAATAGTTGCCTGACCTGGGCAACAATTTGCGCAGTCGGCACCGAGCGACTGGCGCCGCGCGCATAGGGGATGATGCAATAGGAACAAAACGCATCGCAGCCATTTTGAATCTGGACAAAGGCCCGGCTCCGCTCAGAGAAACTACTGACAGTCGGCACTGCGGCGGCGCTGACCTCACGGATGTCGGAAACAACAACCCGACCTGCCCCATCCGCTTCAAGATGCTGTAAAAAATCGGCCTTCTCTTCGTTACCAAGCACCAGACTGACTTCCGGCAGTGCGAGCAATGCCTTCGGATTGACCTGAGCGTAGCAGCCGGTGACCACCACGCGACAAGCCGGATTAAGACGCCGGGCACGGCGGATGAGATTGCGCGACTGGGCATCGGTCGCGGCGGTCACGGTGCAGGTATTGATGACAACCAGATCAGCGCCAAGTGTGAAATCGACGATATGGTAACCCGCAGCCTGCAGTCGCTCCTGCATTGCCGACGACTCAAACTGATTGGTTTTGCAGCCAAGGGTGGCCAGGGCAACCGTACAAGAAGGTTTCAACACAGGATCCAATTGAAGGGATAGGACCGTTAGAATCGGCCACAAAGATTGTGTCGCCAATAACAATCAAACAATTGTACCGCCAGCCAGAACCCGGTCTCCGGCGTAAAAAACCGCCGCCTGCCCCGGCGTCACCCCGGCCTGTGGCTTAAAAAACTCAACACGCACCGAGCCATCGGCAACCGGGATGACCCGGCATGGCACCTCGGTATGCCGGTAGCGGATACGGCAAGCGCAGTCGAATGGTTCGACCGGAATGTCAATCATCCAGTTCAGTTGATTGACTCTCAGTTCGCCGCGCAGCAGGTGCTCCTTCTCGCCGACCAACACTTGTTTGTTCGTTGCGTCAATGCCGACCACATAAAGCGGCTGTGGCCAAGAGAGGCCCAACCCTTTGCGCTGGCCGATGGTGTAGCGGTAAGTGCCACGATGCTGGCCGAGAACCTGGCCGGAGATATGGACGATGTCGCCATTCATGCTACCGGCGCCACGCTGTTCTTCGAGGAAGCGGACATAATCGCCGTCCGGAACGAAGCAGATATCCTGGCTCTCCGCCTTTTCCGCCACCCGCAGGTTGAAGCGTGCCGCGTGGGCGCGCACCTCCTCCTTGCTCATGGCACCAAGCGGAAAGCGCACGCTGGCCATCTGCGCCTGGGTCAAAGTGTAGAGAAAGTAGCTTTGATCCTTGTTGGAATCGAGCCCTTTACGCAGGGTAAAGCGGCCTTCAAACTCTTCAACCAAAGCATAATGACCGGTGACCAGATAGTCAGCCTGCAGCTCGCGGGCGCGACGCAACAGGCTCTCAAACTTGAGTACCTGGTTGCAGAGGACGCAGGGGTTTGGGGTACGTCCGGCAAAATAATCATCGCAAAAACGGTCGATAACCTCTTTCGTGAACTCTTTTTCAAAGTTAACGACATAGAACGGGATGTCGAGTTGTTCGGCAACCCGCCGCGCATCGTAAACGTCGTCGAGCGAACAGCAGGTACCATGCGCCTCACCATGCACCTTCGTGAAACTCGAGTAGTCCCAGATCTGCATGGTCATGCCGATCACCTCAGCCCCCTGTTCTTTGAGCAGGGCGGCGGCGACCGACGAATCAACGCCGCCGCTCATGGCGACGACCACGCGTTTGCCTTTGAACTCCATAGATAAAACCTTAAAAAAAAGATCTAAACCAGGATCGCTGGCTCACGCAAAGCCGCAAAGGCGCAAAGAGAGTTAAAACCGATTTTTAACTTTGCGATCTTTGCGGCTTTGCGTGAGAAAAAAGATTTACAGGTTTTACCACAAAGAACACGAAGGACACAAAGAAAGACAAAGACAGCTTAAGAGTTAAACCCCAAGTCTTTGTTTTTACTTGCGAACTTCGTGTCCTTCGTAGTGCAGAAACATCTGGTCTTCGAGCTGATCCGAAACTGTATTCTAGCCAGATATTTACTTATGTGTCTCGCGGTAGTTCTTGATCGCCTCATGCAGTGCGTCGGCGGCGAGATTCGAGCAGTGCATCTTCTGCGCCGGCAGACCGTCGAGGGCCTCGGCCACCGCCTGGTTGGAGAGCGCGAGGGCCTCGTCAATGGTTTTGCCGATAGCCATCTCTGTCACCATGGAGCTGGTGGCGATAGCGGCACCACAACCAAAGGTTTTGAACTTGACGTCGGTGATGATGTCGTTATCGACCTTGAGGAAGATCTTCATGATGTCGCCACAGGAGGCGTTACCGACTTCGCCGACGCCATCCGGGTTTTCGATTTCGCCAACGTTGCGCGGTTTGGTGAAGTGGTCCATCACTTTATCGGTGTACATAAGAATCTCCTTGGTGGGCAAACGGCCTTAAAGGCGCTTGACGGTCTGACAAGTGGAACAGTTCTGTTGTTTTTTGCAATCGTAAAGCGGGCTCATATCACGCAGACGCTGAACCGTTTCCGGCAATACTTGCAGGACAAAATCGATATCTTCTTCGCGCGTTTCATGACCGAGGCTGAACCGGGTGCTGGAATGGGCTAAAGAAACTTCAACGCACATGGCCCCCATGACATGCGACGGCTCCAGAGAACCGGAGGTACAGGCCGAACCGCTGGATGCGGCGATCCCGTACATATCGAGGTTAAGGAGCAGCGACTCCCCTTCAATATAAGCGAAGCTGACATTAAGGGTATTGGGCAATCGCTGGTCACGATCAGGGTGACCATTAAGCTTGATCTCGGGTATGGCAGCGAAGATCCCTTGCTCAAGGCGGTCCCGTAGTCGACGCATGTGCGCGGCACGGGTCTTCAGGTGCTCTGCGGCTAGTTCACAAGCTTTTCCAAGACCGACGATGCCGGCAACATTGTGGGTACCGGCGCGCCGTCCGCGCTCCTGATGACCGCCGTGCATGAACTGGGCAAGACGGGTACCACGCCGGATGTAAAGCGCCCCAACCCCTTTCGGGGCGCCGATCTTGTGCCCGGAAATCACCAGAAGATCGACACCGGCTTTCTGCACATCAACCGGCAATTTGCCGACGGCCTGCACGGCATCAGTATGGAAGCGAATATTATATTTGCGGGCGATAGCGCCAATTTCTTCAATTGGATAGATGTTGCCGGTCTCGTTGTTGGCCCACATCACCGAGATCAGGATGGTTTTATCGGTGATGGCGCGCTCGAGATCGGCAAGATTGATCGCGCCATCACAATCGACCGGAATGTAAGTGACGTCGAAGCCTTTTTTCTCCAGCGCCCGGCAGGTCTCAAGAACCGCCGGATGTTCGACCGTGGTGGTGATAATATGGTTCCCCTTGGCAGCCAGCGCCTCGCAGGTCCCTTTGATCGCGTGGTTGTCCCCCTCACTGCCGCAGCCGATAAAGACGATCTCGGCCGGTGCACAGTTAATCAGGGCCGCCACTTTTTCGCGGGCCGTTTCGATGGCACCACTCACCTCACGTCCGGCCCAGTGCACACTCGAGGGGTTGCCGAAAGCTTCACGGAAAAAGGGGAGCATAACCTCCAGCACCGCCGGCTCAACCGGGGTGGTTGCGTTATTATCAAGGTAAATCCGTTTCACGTTGTGCCTCCAGTATCTGATCGATAAACGTAACCGGTATTTAACGGCAAGTTTTTCTTATTTATTGAGTTTGATCTGCTGCCGCGCTTCAGCGGTCAGATCGGCCAAAGTCATTGAAGCGAGAAACAGGCGAATACGTGCTCCCAGGCCTTGCCAAACCGTATGCGTCACGCAGCGCGCATCACTCTGACAGCCGCATTGTCCATCTGCATCCATACACGAGACCGGTACCAGTGATTCTTCGACACTGTCAATGATTTCATCGACCCGGATTTGAGCTGCATCACGGGCCAGAACATAACCACCGCCAGGACCGCGCACACTATCAACAAACCCGCCACGCCGCAGTTTGACAAACAACTGTTCGAGATAGGTCAGAGAGATGTCCTCCCGCTCAGAAATCACACGCAATGAAACCGGCGATTCACCAGCGTAGAGATGAAGACTGACCATTGCCCTGACAGCATATTGTGCTTTAGTCGAGAGCCGCATAAATTTATACCTGATCCTTAACTTTCTTCGCCGCCGGTTTTTTGCTGGCGGTTTTTTTCGCCGGCGATTTTTTCACAGGTGCGGCCGGACTGGCCTGCGCAGCCTTAAGCTGGGCCAGCTCATCCTCTAGATGCCGAAGCTGCTCAAACAGACATTCTATCGCCCTGGCTTGCGGGTCTGGAAGTTGGCCATGTTCAAGATCGGCTTTTTCATCTGTCCCTGACCGTTCTTCAGAAACAACGACTTTGCCGGGGATGCCGACCACCGTTGAATTGGCAGGGACTGCTTTAACGACAACCGAGTTGGAGCCGACCTTACTGTTCTCGCCAACCTCAAACGGACCAAGAATCTTGGCGCCGGAGCCGATCACAACGTTATCACGCAATGTCGGATGGCGTTTCTCCTTGGCCCAGGAAGTGCCGCCAAGAGTGACCCCGTGATAGAGAGTACAATTGTTGCCGATTTCAGCAGTCTCACCAATGACCACGCCCATGCCATGATCGATAAAAAAACCACGACCGATTCTGGCGCCGGGATGGATCTCAATACCGGTAAAAAAACGACCAAGATGAGAGACAAATCGACCGAGAAAATAAAATTTAGCCTGCCAGAGGCTGTGTGCCAGCCGATAAAACAGCAGGGCATGAAAACCGGGATAACAAAAAATTATCTCGGCGACACTGCGTACCGCCGGATCACGTTCAAAGACGACTCTGAAATCTTCTCTTAAACTCTCAAACACGAAAACCTCCTTCAGCTCTCGACCAAGGCCCAAAACGGCAAAATGCCAGCAGATGACCAAAGAGGTATCATACCCGACTAAAACTGTCAATTATTTTTGGTGCAGAAATTCAGGATTGTTTGAGCGGCAGGATAAAGCTGAAACGGCTCCCCTCACCCGGCGCACTTTCAACATGAAAGCGACCACCGTGGGCATCAACAATCTTTTTCGAAATCGTCAAACCCAGGCCGGTCCCGTCCTGTCCGAAGGGATTGGACGACCGATAAAATTCGCGAAACAAGTGCGGAATATCATCAGGCTCAATACCGCAACCGTTATCGAGGACACAGACCTTGACCGCATTATCCTCTTCGGTTAAAGAGATCGAGACCCGCCCCCCGGCAGGAGTAAATTTAATGGCGTTGCCGACCAGATTGAGCAGCAAACGGCGAAGCAAGGGGACGTCGAGCTCGACGGAACAAAACGGGCCGGAGTTCGCCTCCAGGACCAACCCTTTACGATCGGCCAGAGAACGCATTTCACGGCAGACATCACGGATCAGATCGGCAAGGTCTGCTTCACTACAGTGCAGATTCATATGTCCGGCTTCAAAGCGGGAAAGATCGAGCATGTCGTTAACCAGCCGGATCAAACGGTCACACCCCTGAATCGCCAACTCAAGATATTCGAGCTGCTGTGCACTAAGTTGCTCTTTTCCGCTCATATCAAGCAGTTCACAGTAGCCATTGACGATCGCAACCGGTGTTCTTAACTCATGCGCAGCCGTGTTGTAAAACTCGGTACGGGTCCGATCAAGTTCAAGCAGTCGCGCATTCGCTTCGGTCAACTCGACCTGGGTCAAACGCAAGGTCTCTTCCATCTGTCGCCGTTCAGTGACATCACGAAACGCGATAATTTGCAGTCCGGTCACGCGTGGACGGTCGCCAATACTGACCGAGACAAGTCGTTGGACACCATCCCCTCCAGCGAGTTGCACATCGATTCTGCGCCGTGGCAACATGGCACTCACCGTCTCAGGACGCACAACCGACAGGAACGTTGCAGCGGAGTCAGGGTTGAGAAATTCCGTGAAACGTTTATTCCGCAATTCATTGCGGGTAAAACCGGTTATTTCCTGCGCGCGGGTGTTGACAAAGAGAATCCGCTGCTCATCGTCAAGCGCAGCAAGCCCTTCCGAAGCCCCCTCGAACATCAGCTCATAGATAGCCTTGACACCAAGTTCCTGTTCAAGCAACGCCCGACTTTGACGTAAGCCCTCGGTCTCCTGGTGAGCCTCTTCAAGGATTTTGGCATGTTGCAGAGCGTTCGCCGAAACACTTGCGACCAGCTCGCAAAAGTGGAGCTCGTATTCGCTGATTCGAGCCAGGGCTCTAAGAGTACGGACGACCATAACGCCGATGGTTTCCGACTGAAAGATCACTGGCACGACGATAATATTATTGAATCGATTGCCGTCAAGACGCGTGCGAACTAATTTCAATAAAGGATCAGTCCGAACATCTTCGACCAGAACCGGACGACCGGTGATGAGCGCCTGACGGATTTCTGGATAACGATCAAGATCAAGGCGCAAAGTTGAGATGGTCGGATCATCGCTCGACGCAACAACGTGGCCATAACGATCATCGCTACGGATAAACACGATGGAACAACGAAACACCCCCTGCAAAGAGGTGGCAACCCGCTCGACAATCTCGCGTAGAATTTCACCTGTCTCGAGGGATGAGGTGACCGAACGGGAAATATCCAGCAACACATGACTGTTGCGCGCCTCCTCTTCAAGGCGACGGGTTGTTGCACGCTTGGCGATAATACTGCGCAGGCGCACCGCAAGCTCTAACGGATCAACCGGCTTGCTCAGGTAATCATCAGCACCGACCTGAAACGGATTGACCGTCTGCTCAAAATCGGTTCGCGCCGTCAGCATAACCAGCGGCAAGTCGCGCCATTGCCGGTCTGCCCGGACCTTTTGGCAGAAAACGATACCATCCATAACCGGCATCACCAGATCAACCAGCACGATGTCGGGGACAATTTCACCCAGTCGTTCAAAACCGGCCTGACCGTCACGCGCAGAATCGACACGGAACCCCGCCGCCGATAACTGGTCACTCAAGATCTGACACAACAAGGCGTCATCATCAATAATCAGAACCAGCGGATCAAGCTTTGACAAATGCAATGTCACACAGCCCCCTAAAGAAACAACCGATAAACCGGGTTGTCATTTTCGCAAACATAACGGTAGCCAAGGGATTCCAGAAAATGCGGCAGGGTCGACTCTTCACCTGCCGGGAGTTCAAGCCCGATCAAGACCCGGCCAAAATCGCCCCCCTGCATCCGATAATGGAACAGGGAAATATTCCAGTTTGCCCCCATCGCACCAAGAAAACGAGACAGCGCTCCGGGACGTTCAGGAAACCAGAAACGATAGATCACTTCATGGCCGACCGAAGCCGAGCGACCACCGACCATGTAGCGCACGTGGGTTTTGGCCAATTCGTTAAAGGTCAGATCGGTATGGTCATAGCCGCTCTCAGTTAATTGCCGGGAGAAAGCCTCGCGCTCAAGATCATCCCGCACCGCAATACCAACGAAGATGTGCGCCTGGTTGCGGTCGGCAAGTCGGTAATTAAACTCGGTGATATTGCGCTCCCCGACAATGTCAGTACAGAAACGCTTCAACGCACCGGGTATTTCGGGGACACTGACCGCAAACAACCCCTCCTGACGCTCACCGCTCATGGTCCGTTCCGCCACGTAGCGCAGGCGTTCAAAATTCATATTGGCGCCGGAATTGATAGCGATCAAAGTCTGGCCACGCAGCTGATTGTCAGTCACATATTTCTTCAGGCCGGCGACGGCTAACGCTCCAGCTGGCTCAACAATGGAACGGGTGGCCTGATAAATCTTTTTGATCGCACTGCAGATGGCATCGGTGTCAACCAGAACGATTTCATCAACATGTTGGCGGCAAAGATCAAACGTTTTACGCCCGACCTCGCGCACCGCAACGCCATCGGCAAAAATACCGACCGTATCGAGTTGAACCCGTCGACCGGCAGCCAAAGAACGGGACATGGCATCGCTGTCGACCGGTTCAACGCCGATGACTCGAATCTCCGGTCGCAGCGCCTTGAGATAGGCGGCCATACCGGCGATGAGTCCACCGCCACCGACTGGCACGAACACCGCATCAAAGTTTCCTGCCGTCTGACGCAGCAGCTCATCCGCCACCGTCCCCTGCCCGGCGATGACCAGATCGTCATCAAAGGGGTGGACAAAGGTCATCTGCCGCTGTTGCACCAGTTGCTCGCAATGTTCAGCCGCCTCCGAATAACTGTCACCAAACAGGATCACCTCGGCACCGAGGGCACTGACCGCTGCAACCTTGATTTGCGGGGTGGTCACCGGCATGACAATCACCGCCGCAATACCGAGTTGGCGTGCAGCAAACGCCACTCCTTGAGCATGATTACCAGCCGAAGCAGCAATAACCCCTTTATTGCGCTCCTCCGCGGTCAAATGGGCGACTTTATTATAGGCCCCACGTATTTTAAAGGAGAAGGCCGGCTGTAAATCCTCGCGCTTGAGTAAAACGCGATTGCCGAGCCGCTCCGACAACCATGCCGACTCCTCGAGTGGCGTTTCAATCGCCGCCTCATAAACGCGTGATGTGAGAATCTGGCGAATCAGTTTCTGCATAGGACCCCGTTGCCATTTCGTATAGTCGCAACATCATAGGCGGAATTTAACTTTCGTGCAAGACAAGCCGGTCGACAATAAGACAGAAAATCGTTCGAAGATCGTTTGAGCCTCTCGACAATCAAACCTGAAAAGTTTATAATCCGCGACAACTTTTGCCCCATGTTCCGGAACCCTGCATCCGGCCTTTTTTTCGAACAAACAAAGGAGAAATGACATGCCCGAGTTTCACTACCAGGATCCGTTTCCGCTGGCCAAGGAAGAGACCAAATACCGCAAGATTGAGGGGTCGGAAAAGTACGTTTCTCTCGCCAAGTTTGACGGCAAGGATATTCTCAAGATTGAACCCGAAGCGCTGACCGTACTCGCCAACCAGGCGATGCGCGATGTCTCCTTTATGCTGAGGCCTGAGCATAACGAGATGGTGGCCAAAATCCTCAGCGATCCGGAAGCCTCACCGAATGACCGGGGTGTCGCCATGGCTTTTTTACGCAACGCTGAAATCTCCGCCAACTTTGAGCTGCCGGTCTGCCAGGATACCGGCACCGCGACCATCGTCGCCAAAAAGGGGCAGCAAGTCTGGACCGGGGTCAAGGACGAGGAGTACCTCTCCAAGGGGATTTATAAAACCTATATCGAAGAAAACCTGCGCTACAGCCAGACGGTGGCGCTGGACATGTACGAAGAGAAGAATACCGGCACCAACCTGCCGGCCCAGATCGACATCATGGCCACCGATGCCGATTACTACAAGTTTCTGTTTATGGCCAAAGGCGGCGGCAGCGCCAACAAGACCATGCTCTATCAGGAGACCAAGGCGCTGCTCACTCCGGAGAAGCTGGAGAAATGGCTGATCGAGAAGATGAAGTATCTCGGCACCGCCGCCTGCCCCCCTTACCACATCGCTTTTGTCATCGGCGGCACCTCGGCCGACGCCTGCATGAAGACCGTCAAGCTTGCCACCGCCAAGGATCTTGACGGCCTGCCGACCACCGGTAATGAGCATGGCCGCGCTTTCCGCGATATCGAACTGGAAAAACGCCTGCTCGACGCCGCCTGCAAACTCGGCATCGGCGCTCAGTTCGGTGGCAAGTACTTTGCCCACGATGTTCGCGTCATCCGTCTACCGCGCCACGGCGCCTCCTGCCCGGTCGGCATGGCGGTCTCCTGCTCGGCCGATCGCAACATCAAGGCCAAGATCACCAAAGACGGCCTGTTTGTCGAAGAGATGGATCGCAACCCTGGGCGTTTGATTCCCGACAAGTACCGCGGCAAACACGGCCACGGCACCAAAATCGATCTGAATCAGCCGATGAAAAACATCCTGGCTGAGCTCGACAAGCTTAAGGTCGGTGACCCGCTGCTGCTGCAGGGGACCATCGTCGTCGGTCGCGACATCGCTCATGCCAAATTCAAGGATATCCTTGACAGCGGCAAGGCGCTGCCCGACTACCTGAAGAATCACCCGATCTACTACGCCGGCCCGGCCAAGACGCCGAAAGGCAAGGCTTCCGGTTCCTTCGGCCCGACGACGGCCGGCCGCATGGACTCCTACGTCGACCTGCTTCAGGCCAATGGCGGCTCCATGGTGATGATCGCCAAGGGGAACCGCTCAGTGCAGGTGACCGATGCCTGTAAAAAACATGGTGGTTTCTATCTCGGCTCCATCGGTGGTCCGGCCGCGGTTCTGGCGGAGGAGAACATCAAAAAAGTCGAATGCATCGACTTCCCTGAACTCGGGATGGAAGCGGTCTGGAAGATTGAGGTCGTCGACTTCCCGGCCTTTATCCTGGTCGACAACAAAGGAAACGACTTCTTCAAACAGCTTGGTCTCTGATCACAACCTCCCAAAAGCCCCCGGCGCATCCAGCACCGGGGGCTTTTTTTTGACTTGGATGTAAAACCAGAAACGCTAGCAGCAACACAACAATCCTACCACCCCGGCCAGGAGACACAGATGGAACAGTTGAACAACTTTTTCGCTGCGGCAAGCAGCTTCGTCTGGGGGGTTCCCCTCCTGATCCTCCTTGTCGGCACCGGACTCTTTCTCACCGTGCGGTTGAGCGTCATTCAGGTTTCGATGCTCCCTTACGCCCTGCGCGAGGTCTTTACCCGACCGAAAACCAATGAGCCTGGGGATATCAGTCACTTCAAAGCCCTGATGATTGCCCTGGCGGCGACCATCGGCACCGGTAATATTATTGGCGTCGCCACTGCGATCTCCGTCGGCGGACCTGGCGCCTTGTTCTGGATGTGGATCACTGCCGCCGTTGGCATGGCAACCAAATACGGCGAGGGTGTACTGGCAGTCAAGTACCGGGTCATTGATGCTAATGGCGAAATGTCCGGCGGGCCCATGTACTACCTAGAGCGCGGTCTTGGTCAAAAATGGCTCGGTGTTCTCTTTGCCCTGTTCGGCGCCATTGCCGCCTTCGGCATCGGCAACCTGGTCCAGGCCAACGCTGTCGCCGGCAACCTCAAGGAGTCCCTCGGCATCAACCCCTGGGTTGTCGGGGTGGTTCTGTCCATCTGCACTGCGCTGGTCATCCTCGGCGGCGTCAAGAAGATCGGTAACGTCACCGCCATAGTCGTTCCGGTAATGGCAGTGGTCTATGTCGTTGGCTGCGTGGTGATCCTCGGCCGTTTCGCCAGCGAAGTTCCGGCAGCTCTAGCCTTGGTCTTTCACGACGCTTTTAACGGCTCGGCTGCCACCGGTGGCTTTCTCGGTGCGACTTTTATGCTCGCCATCCAGAAAGGGGTCTCGCGCGGTGTCTTCTCCAATGAATCGGGTCTGGGTAGCGCTCCGATCGCCGCTGCTGCCGCCAAGACCAATGAACCGTGCAACCAGGCCCTGGTCTCCATGACCGGCACCTTCATCGACACCATCGTTATCTGCACGATGACCGGTCTGGTTCTCATCGTCACCGGTGCCTGGCATTCGGGGGCTGAGGTCGCAGCACTGACCAAATCTGCCTTTGACATTGGCCTACCGGGGAACTCCGGCGGCTTCATTGTCTCTTTTGGTATCATCTTTTTCGCCTACTCCACCATCCTCGGTTGGGCCTATTACGGCGAGAAATGCATGGAGTATCTGCTCGGGGTCAAGGCCGTCGTCCCCTACCGGCTGCTGTTTGCCGCTACCGTTGCTGTCGGTGCTGGGATCAAACTCGAACTGGTCTGGAATTTTGCCGACGTTATGAACGGCCTGATGGCTATCCCCAACCTGATCGGGCTCCTTGGGCTCTCCGGTGTCATCGTCACCGAGACCAACCGCTTTCTGGCTGAGCGACAAGTCGCGAAATCGTAGATCAAAAACAGATCGGAGGCGGGAATTTTCCCCGCCTCCGATCTGTACCTCGAAAATTTTTCTGCGACAAAAGTTGCCCCGTCACCAGTGCGACCGCAACGCCCACCCGGTACATCCGTCTGACCAAAAGGCCAAAAAGGAGGTTAACATTGATGAATTGCGGACAGTCTGGCGCGGGCGATAGCAGCCTGACCAAGAGAGATCCCACCATCATTGGCCGGCACCAGAGCATGGGTCAGAACCTTGAACCCGGCGTCTCGCAGTTGTGGCAGCACGGTCTCCATCAGTAGCGCATTCTGAAATACGCCACCGGAAAGAGCAACCTGGGTCACGCCACTGATCTCAGCGCAACGCCGGCAACCGTCAACAATCATCGCGGCCATACTGTTATGAAACCGGGCACTGACCCGCGCGGCATCGACACCCGCGAGCAGATCATCGACCAAAGCCTGCAGCAAGGGGCGCCAGTCGATGACAAAAGTTTCAGCCTCACCTTGTACCGCAAACGGGTACTCCCCCTCTTCCCCTTCAGCCGCAATCTGCTCCAGTTCCAGAGCTGCCTGCCCCTCATAGCTCACTATATCGCGTAGACCAACCAACGCCGCCACGGCGTCAAATAGACGCCCACAGCTGGAGGTTAACGGGCTGTTGAGGTTGCGACTGAGCATCTGCCGAAAAGCAGTTTGCTCCTCTGCAGAGAGCCTGGACAACAACGGCAGCGGCGGCAAGGTGTCACCATAGGTTGCCAGCAGATAAGCAAAGGCCATACGACGAGGTTCGCGAACTGCGGCATCGCCACCAGGCATCCCGACCAGATCAAGGTGACCGAGGCGCTTGAATGAGTGCAGGTCACCAAGCAGAAACTCCCCACCCCAGATGTTCCCGTCGCTTCCCAGACCCAAACCATCGAGAATCACGCCGATGGTTATGCCCGTCTCAGCATTCTCTGCCAGACAACTGGCCAGATGAGCGTGGTGATGCTGCACCGGAAAATGGGGGATACCAACGCAGGACTGAGCATAACGGGTCGATTGAAAGTCGGGGTGCAGATCATGGGCAACTGCTTCAGGCACAACATCAAGAACCTGCTGCAAATGTCTGATTGTGCTGCAGAATGATGCGTAGACTTCCTCGTTTTTAAGGTCACCGATATGCTGACTGACACAGGCCTGATCACCCCGGGTCAGACAGATTGTGCTTTTAAGCTCGGCGCCAACACCAAGAACCACCGGACCGGATTCGGCCAGAGTAAAGGTTTGCGGCACATACCCCCGTGAACGGCGGAGCAAGGCCGCCTTGCCGTGAAAGACCCGGGAGATGGAATCATCGACCCGGGTATGAATGCGCCGGTTATGAATAAGAAAGTAGTCGGCGATGTGTTTCAGGCGAGCAATCGCCTCGGCATCCTCAAAAGCGATCGGTTCATCGGAGAGATTACCGCTGGTCATCACCAGAGCCAGGAAGTTGTCTTTCAGCAGCAACTCATGCACTGGCGTATAGGGTAGCATGACACCAAAGAAACGGTTATTCGGTGCCACCACCGCCGAGATCGTTGAGCCCATTTTCTGACGTAGCAGTACGATGGGGCGCTCGAAGCCGCCAAGCAGACGAATCTCTTCCGGTTCCGCCCGGGTATAGGTAACCACCGCGTCGGTATCGTACGACATCAGGGCAAACGGTTTCTCGTCACGCACCTTGCGCCGTCGCAGTTCCCGTACCGTCGCATCATTTTCGGCATCGACCGCCAGATGATAGCCACCCAGCCCTTTGATCGCGAGGATGCACCCCTGCTTGAGCAGACCGACCGACGTCGCCAGCGGGTCGTCAGTCGGCAGGGGTTCGCCGCCTGCTGTCAGCAAGCGAACCTGCGGACCACAATCGGGACAGGCATTGGGCTGGGCATGAAAGCGGCGCGAAGCGGGGTCATCGTACTCGGCTTGACAGGCCGTACACATACTGAAATCGACCATGGTCGTATTCGGTCGGTCGTAGGGGACCGCGGTGACGATGGAGTAGCGCGGACCACAGTTGGTGCAATTGATAAACGGATAACGAAAACGCCGATCTGCCGGGTTGAACAGTTCGCGCCGACAATCGGCGCAGACATAAGTATCAGGAGCGATGCGCGCCTGTACCCGCTGCCCACTCTGACTGGCGCGGATCGCAAAGGTTGTCTCGCCGGTCGGTGGCAGGTCGGAGAGGTCGAAGCGGCTGATGCTGGCCAAAGGCGGGATATCGGAGCGAATGGCCCACAAGAAGCCGGCCAGACACTCAATCGGCCCCTCGACCTCGACCACCACCCCGCGACTGTCGTTCAACACCCATCCGCCCACTCCCCAACGCTGAGCGGTCTGATGCACAAAAGGGCGAAAACCGACCCCCTGAACAACCCCTTCTATCTCAATCCGTTTGCGCAAACGCATGCTGTCTTCTCCCGTTATCATCATGATGGGCATTGTAAGACAGAGCTGGCAGGCTGTCACCGCCTAAGTGCCATACAAACAAAGACCCGGCATTCCATTGCGGAGCTGCCGGGTCCTTAAACATGATGCAAAAGGTAGATCAGGAAATATAATCTTCCGGATAAGCGGTGATTTTGTGAATGGTCAAATCAGAGCCGCGGAATTCCTCCTCCTGCGACAGGCGGAAACCGACAACCTTAACGATAGCGTAATAAACCACGAAGCCGGTCACCAGAGCGTAGACAATCGCCATGAGACTGCCGGCCAACTGGCTGAGAAAGGTGACACCGCCAAGACCGCCGAACATGGTCCCGCCAAAAATACCGACCGAGATGCCACCCCAGCTGCCAATAATGCCATGCAGTGGCCAGACACCGAGCACGTCATCGATCTTCAGTTTATTCTGCTCAATCTGAAAACCGTAAACAAAGATAACCGAGCCGAGGCCACCAATAACAAATGCTGCCAACGGATGGACAATATCTGAACCGGCGCAGATAGCGATCAGTCCGGCCAAAGCCCCGTTGTGGGTAAAGCCGGGATCGTTGCGACCGGCGACGAGGGCAAACAGCACGCCACCAACCATCGCCATCAGGGAGTTGACGGCAACCAGACCGGATATCCCAGTGAGGCTCTGCGCACTCATAACATTGAATCCGAACCAGCCAACCGCCAGAATCCAGCTGCCCAGGGCAAGAAACGGAATGTTGCTGACCGGGATCGGATGATTCTTGCCCCGCACCCAGCGCCCCATACGCGGTCCCAACAACAGCACTGCCGGCAAGGCCAGCCAACCGCCCATGGAATGAACGACAACGCTACCGGCAAAATCATGAAACGGCGCACCAAAGGTCTCGGTGAAGAAGGTCTGTAGTCCGGAACTGTTACGGCCCCAGATAAACGATTCGAACAACGGATAGGTCAAACCGGCAAAGATGGCACCGGCCAGAACCTGCGGCCAGAAGCGGGCGCGCTCGGCAATACCGCCTGAGATGATTGCCGGAATGCAAGCAGCGAAACAGAGCAGGAAGAAAAACCTTACCAGCTCAAACCCCTGGTTATCTGCAAGCAACTCACCAGCCGGTAACAGGAAGTTAACCCCGTAAGCAATCGGGTAGCCAATCAGAAAATAAACAACTGTGGAGACCGACCAATCGGTGAGGATTTTGATGAGCGCATTGGTCTGATTTTTCTTGCGGACAGTGCCAACTTCAAGAAAGGCGAACCCGGCATGCATGGCAAAAACCATGATGGCACCGAGCAACAGAAAAAGGACGTCTCCGGAATGAACCAGAGACTGGACAGATGACTCCATTGCGTAACCTCCTCGTTACAGGTCGCGGGGCCCTTTCCCCGGCAACAGAGACTGCCTTATCAATTGACGTGCCAGTTTTAATATATGTAATTTCAGCAGGTTAGAGATGGCACGCCACTGTTGGCTGCTGAATTATTAAACACAAATGCCTAATTACTAGGCACAATTGAAAAACACCAGCGATAAAATCTGGAGACAGTGCTAACGAAAACAAAACAAAACGGCCACCCTATAAGACCGGGTGGCCGTTTTATATTTGGGAACAAACTGGGTCAGTAAGCTTCGACAAACAACTCAAAATACTCCTGTGGATGATTACAGGCCGGACAGCAATCTGAAGCTTCAGTCCCTTCATGATGGTAACCACAATTCAGACACTTCCAGACAACCTTTGTATCGCGCTTGAAAACCTTGCCGGCTTCGATATTGGCCAGCAGTTTACGATAGCGTTTTTCATGTTCAACCTCGACTTTGGCGATGGCATGAAAGGCATTGGCGACTTCGACAAACCCTTCCTGTTCGGCAATACGTGCCGCATCTGGATAGAGAATGGTCCACTCTTCCTTCTCACCATCGGCCGCCGCTTTGAGATTCTCTCTGGTCGTGCCAATTTGGCCAGCCGGGAACGTGGCGACGATCTCCACCATACCCCCCTCTAAAAACTTGAAGAAGCGCTTGGCGTGCTCACGCTCATTCTCAGCCGTCTCCAAAAACAGCATCTCGATCTGCTTATAACCTTCCTTGCGGGCAACAGAAGCAAAATAGGTATAGCGGTTGCGGGCCTGTGATTCACCGGCAAAAGCAGCCAGCAGATTCTTTTCCGTACGGGTTCCTTTAAGGGATGCCATGCGAATCTCCTTTGTCTAAAAAAATTGTATTGATCAATATCCAATAAAATAAACGATTTACAATGATATGCAACCTTGAATGGGTTTACTGTCGCCACATTGATAATAAATCTGGCCGCCCCACTGACAGGTTAAACCCAGTGTCTCACGCTCAGATCTGTAAAATGGCGCTGAATCAGTACAGAGCGGAAAAGTGAAAGGGGTAAAGATAACGATGAAATCGGTCTTTCCCGCTCACACTAACAGGCGGATAATGATTTATGCTGTGCTTTTGGCAACGACCGGACAACTGCCGTGGACAAATCAGAGCCCTTTTCCATCCCTCCGAAACGCCAACAATGTGTAAGTTTCCGCGAACTTGGAGTCAATTGACTTGAATGCCTGAAGAACTGCTGGATCGAAGTGGTTCGGAATGGTGCGGCCATCGCCCTCAATGAGGATGCGGCAACTCGTTTCATGGTCGAATCCGGTCTTGTAACAGCGGCTATTTCTTAAGGCATCATACTGGTCGGCCAGAGCGAGGATGCGCCCTTCGATCGGGATCTGTTCGCCTGAGAGCCCGGAGGGATAGCCGCTACCATCATAGTGCTCGTGATGGCAAAGAGCGATCCTGGTGGCCATGCCCATGCGTGGATGGCCACCGATGATTTTTGCACCATATATCGTGTGCCTTTGTATCTCTTTCCAGTCATTGGCGGTCAGTCCCGAGCGCTTATTGAGGATCGTTGGTGAGACATGAATCTTACCCACATCATGCAATGTAGACTGGATGCGGATGGCCTGCACAAATTTATCAGGCATGTTGAGCTGTCCGGCAAGCAGCACGCAATAGGAGCCAACCCTCAGAATATGATCCCCGGTATCCTCGTCATTTGCCTCTGATGCGCGTGCCAGGGCCAGGATCGTGTATTCGAAGGCCGATTCTGTGTCCCTGATCTGTGCCGCGAGGGATCGCAGAAAGAGGCTCTGCATAACGGCACTGCTTAACACCGTTGCATCGTACAGGGTCACTTCACTGCCGTAATTGAGTGCAATCAGACAGAAGCTGTCGTTAGAGTATCTCACCAGATTCAAAACCGGATTCACATGTTTTTTGAGATCTTCAACCAGAGGGGCTGCTGTTGAATCCGTGTCTGATCCATTGTAAAAATCGACGATCAACTGTCCGCTTGCGGCAAAAGCAAGTTTACGGTCAATATCCATCCTGACCAGGCTTCGGTCGACCTTCTGCTTGTTTGCTGAATCATAGTGCCGCCACTGGCAGTCGCCTGTCTGATCGAGCATGCCGATAATGACAAATTGCGGGCTTTCACCAAGATCTGATTTACTGCAGATTTGAGCCACGAGGCTGTCAATTTTTTCCAGAAAAACAAAATTTACCGGATCAAAATTGGTAACGATCTGTTCGCCAAAAGCACTCAGTTTGTTGATGTTATGATAAGCCGCATTGAGTCGATCATTGAGATCTTTGGTACGCAGCAGCATCTTTATTCTGGCCAGCACTTCAGCGACGTCAAACGGTTTGGAGATAAAATCCTCAGCTCCGGACTCGATCCCGCGGATGCGATCTTTCTGGTCTGTGCAGGAGGTGATCATAATGACCGGGATATTCTGGTGCACTTCATCGGACTTGATCCGTTGGCAGGTCTCGTAGCCATCCATTCCAGGCATCATCACGTCGAGGAGGCAGAGGTCGATATGCTCCGAGCTGATCTTCGCAAGCGCTTCGGGACCATTGACTGCCAGCACCACATCATACCCCCGGGGGAGCAGGACCGCCTCAAGCAGGCTGAGATTAAAAGGCTCGTCGTCGACGCACAGAATTCTCGGCAGGTGTTGGTTCATTTTTACACCTTTGCCTCCAGCCATTGCTGGATCAGTTGCGGAAGTTCACGGGTATTGATCGGCTTGGAGAGGTAGTCGTCGAATCCGGCCGCCAGGAATTTTTCCCGGTCTGCCTGCATGGCAAAGGATGTCAGCGCGATGATTTTCAGGCCGTTGGTCGCCGGATCTTTTTTCAGCATCTGGGTGGCGGTCATTCCATCCATCCCAGGCATCTGGATGTCCATCAGGATCAGATCCGGCATCAGCTCACTGGCCTTCGCCACTCCTTCGTGACCGTCAGTGGCGACGGTGACCGCATAGCCGTGAAATTCGAGAATGTCTCGGAACAGATTGCGATTATTTTCATTGTCTTCAACAATTAAAATTTTGTGTGTCATGGTGATGGCCTCCCGGCTTCGGCAGCCTTGTTGCGGGCAGCAGCGGTTTCCACCAGTTGTATAAACTCGCTCGTCGCCAGACTCCCCTTTTCTTCTATCCGCCAGACCTTTCCCGCCAGCTGCGCCCGATCTGCTGACGAGAGGTCCATAGCGGTCAAGATCAGGATCGGGATCTCCTCGGTAGTTTTGTTGTCCTGTAGCCGATTGGCGACCTCGAAGCCGCTCATACCGGGCATAATCAGGTCCAGAACAATCAGGTCAGGGGCATCGCGCAGCGCCATCTCGAGACCCTCCTCGCCACCGTTTGCTTGCAATACGCGATAGCCTTTGTTCTGCAGGGCATATTTCAAGGCAGTCAGCGTTATCGGTTCATCCTCAATGAGCAGCACGCAACTGTTGTTGTTGATAACGGTATCAAAGCGGCTTGCGGATGACACCTTAATGGCGGTCTCTTTAATCGGTATGTTGAAGATGAAGGAGCTGCCTTTATCGACCTCACTTTTTACCCAGATTCTGCCGCCGTGGAGTTCCACCAACTTTCTGGTCAGCGCCAGGCCGAGTCCGGTCCCTTCGTATTTCTTGGTATAGACCGATTCAAGTTGCGTGAATGTCTGGAAAAGCTTGGGAATGTCTTCATCCTTGATACCCACACCGGTATCCTTCACACTGATTTCGATAAAAGCTCCGTCCCTTGTTGCATTCACAGCTACAGTGCCGTTTACCGGAGTAAACTTGACTGCATTGGAGAGCAGGTTGAACAGAATCTGTTTGAACTTTCTCTGGTCGGCGGAAATATTAATGTCAGCCAGCTGGTCAAGCTCTAGATGCAAAGAGATCCCTTCCTTCAAGGCTTTTTCTCTGAACATGATCAAAGAGGCCTCCAGTGTTTCCTGCAACGGGAAATAGCTTAACTCAAGTTCCATCTTGCCTGACTCCACCTTGGAAAGATCGAGGATGTCGTTAATCAAGGAGAGCAGATGCTTACCGCTGGTCAGGATGTTGCCGACATATTCCTGTTGCTTCTTATTGATCGGGCCGAACATCTGGTTCTGCAGCACCTCGGAAAAACCGATCACCGAATTGAGCGGGGTACGCAATTCGTGGCTCATGTTGGCCAGAAAGTCAGACTTGGCGAGGTTGGTTTTATCCGCAACAGCTCTGGCGTTTTCCAGTTCGACGTTCTTTTCCAAAAGCACTTGATCAAGCCGTTTGCGTTCGGTTACATCGCGCGCCGCAGCGAACACACCCTGCAGTTTCCTGTCCCGATCGTAAAATGTGGTCGCATTATAGGAGACCACTGTTTCCTGGCCGTCTCTGGCACGCACGGTGAGCTCGTAGTTGGTGACCTCCTTTTCGCTCAACACCAGTTTGATACTCATCTCGGCCTGCTCCGGATCGGTGAAGTAGTTCTTGAACGGTGCGCCGATCAACTCATCGCGCGTACAACCGGTGAGCGCCTCCATCTGCTTGTTGACATCGGTGATGATGCCAGCCGGATCGGTGGTCATCAGTGCGTCGATATTGGCTTCGAACAGTGAGCGGGTGTAGAACTGATGGTCGCGTAGACGTTGGCTGAGCTGCATCTGATCTGCCTCGATCTCTTTGCGCGCTGTGTTGTCGGTGCCAATCAGCAGATAGCCAATGATGGCGTTCTGCTCATCGCGCAGGGCGGTGACCGACACCACCGCCGGAAAGCGGCTACCATCCTTGCGGATATAGGTCAGCTCATAGATATCCTCGATGCCACGTGAAGCTTTGAACACCAGTGCCTCGAAACCGGGAGTGATCTCTGTTTCGAGTTCGGCGCTGAGCGTTTTGGCGCGGGCGACAACTTCCTGTGGATCTGAGATGTCGGCCGGTGTGATCTTGTCCATGACTTCGGCGGCTGTGTACCCCAGCATCCGCTCGGCGCCAACGTTGAAAATCTGGATGACCCCATTGGCGTCGGTGGCGATACTCGAGAAGTTGGCGCTGTTGAAGATTGCGCTCTGCAGTGCCCCGGCCTTGAGCAGCGCTGCTTCCGCCTGTTTGCGCGCGGTGTTGTCGGTGCCGATCAGCAGGTAGCCGATGATGGCGTTCTGCTCGTCGCGCAAGGCGGTGACCGACACCACCGCAGGAAAGCGGCTGCCGTCCTTGCGGATGTAGGTCAGCTCGTAGATGTCCTCAATCCCGCGCCGGGCTTTAAAGACCAAAGCATCAAATCCCGGCGTGATGGCGCTTTTAAGCTCATGACTGAGCGCCTCGGCGCGCGCGATCAACTCCTGCGGATCGGAGATGTCAGCCGGGGTGATCTTGTCCATAACCTCGGCGGCGTTGTAGCCAAGCATTCGTTCGGCGCCGACGTTGAATATCTGGATCACGCCCTTCGCATCGGTGGCGATACTCGAGAAATTAGCGCTGTTGAAGATCGCGCTTTGCAACGCCCCCGCCTTGATCAACGCCGCTTCCGCCTGATTGCGTGCAGTGACGTCGCGGGCGGCAGCAAACACGCCAAGCACGTTCCCCTGGGTATCCTTGTAGACCGAGGCGTTGTAGAGAACCTCGGTTAGACTGGCGTCCTTATGCCGAATGGTGAGCGGGTAGTCGGTAACGGAGCCTTTAGAGAAGGCTTCCCGGTATCCTTCGCGCGCCCTCTCGGGCTCGGTGAAGTAATCGGAAAAGTCGGTGCCGATCAGCTTCTCCCGCGACACACCTGTTACCTGTACGGAGCCCTCGTTGACGTCGGTGATCTTCCCCTCGGAACTGATGGTGACCAGCGGGTCGAGGCTGGCTTCTATGAGGCTGCGCGCGTACTGCGCTGCAGATCGTACCTTCTCATCGGCCTGCTTGCGCGCGGTGTTGTCGGTGCCGATGAGCAAATAGCCGATGATAATCTCCCGCTCATCGCGCAGGGCGGTGACGGAGACGACCGCCGGAAAGCGGCTGCCATCCTTGCGGATATAGGTCAGCTCATAGATATCCTCAATACCGCGCCGGGCTTTAAAGACCAGGGCATCAAAACCGGGTGTGATGGCGGTTTCGAGTTCAAGGCTGAGCGCCTCAGCGCGGGCAATTAGTTCCTGAGGATCGGAGATGTCAGCCGGGGTGACCCGGTCCATGACTTCGGCGGCCGTGTAGCCAAGCATCCGCTCGGCGCCGACATTGAAGATCTGGATGACACCTTGCGCGTCGGTAGCGATACTCGAGAAGTTGGCACTGTTGAAAATCGCACTTTGCAGGGCTCCGGCCTTGAGCAGAGCTGTTTCAGTCCCACTTCTATCGGCAGTATTGTCTAAAACAATCGGCAATTTGTGCTGCATTGTGGCTCTCCTGAAATCGATGGTTTATTTTGAGCCAACAGCGGCGTCCACCAGAGCGATAAACTCATGTGACGACAAACTGCTCTTTTCTGCGATTCGCCAGACGGCTCCTGACAGTCGCGCCCGGTCAGCAGTCGAAATTCGCATGGAGGTCAAGATAAGAACCGGGATTTTTCCGGCAACCGGATCGTTGCGCAACCGGTCGATCACTTCGAATCCATTAATATTGGGCATGAGCAGATCCAGGACAATCAGGGCAAGGGGGTTACGCTGCGCCATTTTGATGCCTTCCTCGCCGTCTCTTGCTCTCAGCACCCGATAACCTTTGTCCTGCAGGGTGTTCTCAGTGGCTGCAAGCGTCAGCACCTCGTCCTCGATCAACAAAATCGTGTGACCGACTCCATCGCGTTGCTTCGCACCGTCAACGGCCGAGCTGTTCCGCTCCGCTCTTGTCAACGGCAGAGAGAAGGTAAATCTGCTCCCCATACCGAAATAGCTTTTTACCCAAATTCTGCCGCCTTGCAGTTCCACAAGGTGCCTGCTCATGACCAAGCCGAGTTCAACGCCCTCATATTCTATGCTATCGATCTGGTCGGACGATTCCGTCAGAGTCGGTGTCTGAAAAAGTTTCGGCATGTCTTCCACCTTGATCCCACGACCGGAATCTGCAACCGTGATTTCGATAAAATCGCCGACAGTCTTTGCGCTCACTGCCACTGATCCACCTGACGGTGTTAACCTGACCGCATTGGAGAGTAAGTTGAACATGATCCGTTTGAGCTTCCGCTGGTCTGCCGAAATACTGATATCGGCCTGATCATCGAGATCCAGATGAAGTGCAATTTTGTTTTTAAAAGATTTCTCTTTAAACATCATCATCGAGTCATACAAAGATTCATGCAGAGAAAAATCGCTCAATTCAAGCGTCATCTTGCCAGACTCCAAGGTGGAGAGGTCAAGGATGTCGTCGACCAAAGAGAGCAGACGCCTGCCACTGTTAAGGATTCCGCTTATATATTCCTTCTGTTTCTCATTGAGCTGACCAAACGTCTGGTCCTGAAGAACCTCGGAAAACCCGATCACGGCATTGAGCGGAGCGCGCAATTCATGACTCATGTTGGAGATAAAGTCGAAGTTGATGCGAGACACTTCAGCCAGCCTCAGATTGCTCTTAATCAGGCGGAGATGTTGTTCTTTTGCTTTGGCCAGCTTTCTCTTCAGCTCCTTTGAGGTAAACTCCTCTTGCGTCACTTCGGTGACGGTGAACTTTGAACAGTGGTTCGATTTCTGCTGCTTCTTTTTATCCGGATTGGCTTGCGCGCCATCCTCTGCCCGGGGAAGTTTATGCATTGTTTTCTCCGCTTCAGGGGGATAACTCACTGACTCTTCTATGCGTAATTTCACTTCCGCAAAGCCGCTATGTATCAGACTCATGTCTTTCCTTATCGTCATTGCCAATCTCCAACCTCGATCTGACCTTTGAGCTTGCAGTTCCAGGGCAGCCCAGCGCTCCTCGGATTTCCGCCGCTTAATCAGTACACGTCTGCAAGGCAAGCTTTTGCTGCTCGTCCCCAGCCAAGGGCATAAGGAGCAACGAACATGCCAGTGTCAAATTAGAGACATTGCGAGCGCAACTCGCTGTATATAAAGGATAAAATAAAAACAGAAAGTGCAGCCCGACAGGAAAGCCGTCAATGATAACCGTCAAACTTGCCCCGGCTACCATATGTGACAGTTTTGAGAGTTGTTTCGGATGACGTTTAAAGGCTTAATGGATGATCATACTGAACATAGCCACGGATGGATGATAGATGTCATGGCTACATTTATACACAACAAGAACGAATCGCTGAGCTAACGATCCCATTGCCGTGCAATACCAGCGAGTCCGTAAAAAAAGGCCGACCCGCAAAAACGGACCGGCCTTTACTGACATTTTGGCACTACGGAAAATCTACTCGAGAACAATCAGCAGGTCACCCTGATCGATTGGATCACCTTCCTTGAAAATGACTTCTTTTACCACACCATCACGTTTAGTCTTGACCGCAGTCTCCATTTTCATCGCTTCGGTCGACAGCAAGGTGTCCCCTTCCCTGACCTTATCCCCGACATTGACCAGGAGCTTGAACACCTTACCTGGCATCGGCGCGCCGATCTGCTTGCTGTCCTCAGTATCGGCCTTGAGGTGGGTCGACTCACTGGATTCGACCGCCATATCTTTCACCAAAACCTGACGCGGTTCGCCGTTCAGTTCAAAATAGATATGACGGGTTCCATCCGGATGGACCTTGCCGATGGCGCTGAGCTTGATAATCAAGGTCTTGCCGGCCTCGATATCGACGGTCATTTCATCACCGACATCAAGACCGTAGAAAAAGACCGGCGTCGGCATGAAAGAGGTATCGCTGAACTCCTGGCGGTGGCGATCAAAGGTCTCGAACACACCCGGATAAAGGACTGCCGACAGCACATCGCGCTCGGAGACGGCATGCCCGAGTTTCTTCTCCAGTTCAACCTTCTTTGCGACAAAATCGACCGGCTCAAGCAGTTCTCCGGGGCGACAGGTGAGCGGCTTTTCACCCTTGAGGATCACCGCCTGTAATTTTTCCGGAAAGCCACCGTAAGGCTGGCCGATCATCCCTTTAAAGAAATCGATCACCCCCTGCGGAAACGCCAGATCGTGACCGCGGTCAAAGACATCCTGCGGCTGCAGATTGTTCTGGACCATGAACATCGCCATGTCACCAACGATCTTCGACGACGGGGTCACTTTGACCAGATCACCGAACATGTCGTTAACCTTGCGGTACATCTCCTTACACTCTTCCCAGCGATGGCCAAGTCCCAGCCCTTCGACCTGCGGTTTGTAGTTGGAGTACTGGCCACCGGGAATCTCGTGATGATAAACCTGGGCGGTGCCGCTACGCAGTTCTGATTCAAACGGTGCGTAGTAAGTGCGCACGGTCTCCCAGTAGTTGGCAAGCTTCTGGATGCCGGCCTGATCGAGCTGCGGATCCCAGATTGTCCCCTCAAGGGCAGCAAGCAGCGCATTCATGTTCGGTTGCGCGGTCAGACCAGAGACCGAGGAGAGCGCCGAATCGACGATATCGCAACCGGCCTGGGCGGCCATCAGCAGCATGGCACCGCCATTACTCGACGTATCGTGCGTGTGAAGATGGATCGGGATACCGATTTCGTTCTTCAGCGCCTTGACCAGCTTCTCGGCGGCAAACGGTTTCAGCAGACCAGCCATATCCTTGATCGCCAGAATATGGGCCCCCATCGACTCGAGTTCCTTGGCCAGATTGACATAGTACGCCAATGGATATTTGTCACGCTTCGGATCGGAAATGTCGCCGGTGTAGCACATGGCTGCTTCGCAGATGGCGCCGTTTTTCTGCACAGCATCCATCGCCACTTTCATCCCCTTGGTCCAGTTCAGAGAGTCGAAGACGCGGAAGATATCGATGCCGCTCTCTGCCGCTTTTTTGACAAACTCCTCAACAACATTGTCAGGGTAATTGGTATACCCCACCGCATTGGAACCGCGTAGCAGCATCTGAAAACAGATGTTGGGTATCTTGGTCCGCAGGCGATCGAGACGCTCCCAGGGGTCCTCATTGAGAAAGCGCATGGAGACATCGAAGGTCGCCCCGCCCCACATCTCCAGCGAGAAGAGACCACCACCCAGATGTGCCGTCGCTTCGGCAATCCGATCAAGATCAAAGGTCCGGAAACGGGTCGCCATCAGAGACTGATGGGCGTCGCGCATGGTGGTGTCGGTCACCAGCAGGCGCTTCTCTTTACGCGCCCATTCGGCCAGCCCCTTGGCCCCTTTTTCACGCAAAATGTCGCGAGTGCCGCGCGGATGCGCCTGTCCGTAGGGAATCTCCGGCACCGTCGGCTCGCGCAGATTGCGAAAATGCAGCGCCTTCTCCGGTTTGATCCCCGGATAACCGTTCACCGAAGTATGGCCGACAAAAGAAAGAATCTTGTTGGCGCGGTCTTTTTTGACCGGGAACTGAAAAACCTCAGGATGTTCCTCGAGAAAAGAGGTATCGCATTTTCCTTCGAGAAAAATCGGATGGGTCACAACCCGCTCAAGGAAACCGATGTTGGTCTTCACACCACGGATACGAAACTCCTGCAAGGCGCGATGCATGGTCCGGGACGCGTCATGAAACGATAAGCCCCAGGTTGAAATTTTCACCAGCAGCGAATCGTAGTGCGGGGTGATCACCGCACCGGCATAACCGGCGGCGGCATCGAGACGCACCCCAAATCCGGCGGCAGTACGAAACGCCTTGATAGTGCCGAAATCGGGGGCAAAATTATTGCTCGGATCTTCTGTGGTAATCCGCGATTGGATGGCGAAACCACGCAGTTCGATATCTTTCTGGCTACTGATACCAATCTCCGGATCGGAGAGTTTGTACCCTTCAGCGACACGGATCTGCGCCTGCACCAGATTGCGCAAAGTGACCAGTTCGGTCACCGTATGTTCGACCTGGATACGGGGATTGACTTCGATGAAATAAAAATTCTCATCCCTGTCCATCAAAAACTCAACTGTCCCGGCATTGATATAGTTAACGGCAGCAGCAATGCGCAGTGCGTGCGCGCAGAGCTCTTCACGCTTTTTCTTGGTCAGGTACAGCGATGGTGCAATCTCAATCACCTTCTGGTGACGACGCTGAATAGAACAGTCGCGCTCGTAGAAATGCACCAGATTTCCGTGCTTGTCGCCGAGGATCTGGACCTCGATGTGCTTCGGCTTTTCGATGTATTTTTCGAGGAAGACCGTCGCATCGCCAAAAGCCGCTTTGGCTTCGGACGCGGCACTACGCAGACCTTCGAGCAGTTCCTTCTGATTGCGAGCCACCCGCATACCGCGCCCGCCGCCGCCGGCTGACGCCTTGACAATAATCGGATAACCGGCCTCTTTGGCAAAGATCAGCGCTTCCTCGTCCGAAGTCACCGGGTTTTCAGTCCCTGGAACAATTGGCACCCCGGCAGCGTGTGCGACCTTGCGACCGGAAACTTTATCGCCGAGACTGCGCTGAATCTCAGGCGTCGGGCCGATAAACGTAATACCGGCCCGCTCACAGGCAGCGGAAAAATCGGCATTTTCGGACAAGAATCCGTAACCGGGATGAATGGCATCAACATCGTGCTTGCGCGCCAGATCGATGATTTCGTTAATACTTAAATAGGCATCAATCGGCCCCTTCCCTTTACCAACCTGATAGGCCTCATCCGCCTTGTAACGATGGAGAGAGAGTCGGTCCTGCTCAGAATAGATGGCAACGGTCTTGATACCGAGTTCCGTACAGGCACGAAAGATACGGATAGCAATTTCGCCGCGATTTGCGGCCATAATCTTGCGGAATTTTTTGACTGCCATGCTTTTTAGTCCTCCCGGTTACTGTTATAAAAATGTTGAGGGTTGTTTGATTTCAGCACAAAGACAACCGCTGCAGACGTTCAGATATTTCTTGGTGGCACTATAAAAAGTATGATAAATTTTTAGCGTGAATGAATTTTTTCAATGAATTTGAATACTTAGCCGTCGATCCAGTGCCCATATATGCAATGATCATTAGCCTGTGTCAAGATGTAATATTGTTTTATTTTGTAAGCATTTGAAATCTATCAGAATTTTTTTACACCTTTCTCACTTTCTGCGATATAGCGCATTTAACCCATCGCATACAGTATTTAACTCTGGTCAACTTGCCGATTCAATCAATGCATGCTACAAATGTGTCAATTTAGTGACACATGGTAGGAGGTTCAATGAAAACCCAACACCGAATCCTGCTGGTTGACGATGACGCCGGCAGTCGAATGGCTCTGGCGGCATTGCTGACTGGCGCCAACGCACTGGTCCAGACCGCCGGTAGCGGTGAAAGCGCTCTGGAAATTCTGCAGCAGAATCATTTCGACATCCTGATCACCGATCTCAATCTACCCGGTGTCAGTGGCATCGATCTGCTTAAATGGTCCCGGGCCAACGCCACAGAGACGATTGTCATCCTCATCACTGGACAAGGTTCTGCAGAGAGTGCCGTTACGGCCATGAAAGAAGGGGCCTTTGATTATATTACCAAGCCCCTCAACTTCAATGAACTCCTGATGGTCATCGATAAGGCACTGGAAAAGCACAAACTTGTTGCGGAGAACACCTACCTGCGTGAGCAACTTCGGGGCAAATACAAGTTTGACAATATCATCGGCAACAGCGCACCGATGCAGTTGATCTTCCGCAACATGGAAAAAATTATTCATACTGATTCAACCGTACTTGTGCTTGGAGAATCCGGAACCGGTAAAGAACTGGTTGCTCGCGCCATCCACTTTAACAGCCAACGAAAAAATCACCCTTTTGTCGCCATTAACTGTGGTGCTATCCCCAGTGAACTTCTGGAAAGTGAACTCTTTGGCCACATACGGGGCGCCTTTACCGGGGCCATTGCTGACAAGCCGGGTAAATTCGAACTTGCCAACCATGGCACCATCTTCCTCGATGAAATTGGCACCATGCCGCCGCTATTACAGACCAGGTTATTGCGTGTTTTACAGGAACATGAAGTTGAGCGGGTTGGATCTGGGCGTAAGATCAAGCTTGATGTACGAGTCATCTCTGCCACAAACGCCGATCTTGAAAAATCGGTACAACGCGGTCTGTTTCGAGATGATCTGTATTATCGTCTGAATGTTATTCCTATCCCGCTCCCTGCATTGCGCGATCGGCGCGAGGACATTGCCCTGCTCGCACGGCATTTTCTCAAAAAATGTTGTGCCGAAATGAACCGCGAAAGCATGGCCTTCTCACCTGAAGCGCTACGGTTATTCGAACTTTATGAATGGCCAGGGAATGTACGAGAAATGGAGAATATCATTGAACGCGCCGTCGCTTTGTCCGATAGCGCCATCGTCACAGCAGGCGATCTGCCAACTGCGATGCGCAACGCACAGCAGAACATTAACAGCAATCCCCTTACCGCACCCCGGGTAACGATGGACGGGGTCAATATGCCTGAGTTACTGATGGAAATAGAGAGAACCATGATTAACGAAGCCCTGCACCTCAGCCGCGGGATTAAAGCACGTGCGGCAACGCTGCTCGGACTGAACCGGACAACCTTGGTTGAGAAAATGAAGCGGCTGGATTTAAAGGACTAAGGAGTGGGTCAACGTTTAGAGAAAAGCTCGAGACTCGTCCGTACCGAATGGGGTAAATCGACAAAACGGACACCAAAACCGAGGGGATAATTCGGTTTCATGGGATTGGGTCGCTCATTATACCAGGCGACGCTTCCTTTACAGACGATGTTTTCAACGGCCTGACCAGGGAGCATAAACGATAACTCCAACAGACGGCCGACCGGAGGTTTTTCTGCAGTCTCAATAAAAGTACCGCCGGTACTGACGTCCAGGCATTTAGCTGTGTGGCTTTTACCTGCATCTTTGAACTGGATGGGAAACAGGCAGGTTCGACGCGGTTCACGAATGCTCGGCAGATGGTGTCGGCCGATTTCCAGAAACTTGTGCCGGTCGATCGGTTTGGTCAGAATCCCGTCAGCACCCGAACGACGACACGCATCCATTTCCAGCGTGTTGTTCCCGTCACAAATCAGCACCACCGGAATCCGGCACAGCTGCTTGTCCAGCTTGATTTTACGACAAAATTCGACACCTGATTCTTTTCCGCTTTCAGCGGCCACATAGACCAGAGACGGCATCTCATCGCGACAAAGGCGCAGAGCCGACACCATGTCCTCGGCTTCGATGACTTCGACAGGGGTTTTGAGCAGGAACTGTTTTTCAATGTTTCGGAAAAAACGGGAATTATCAACGATAAGGACTTTAAGCGATACAGTCATAAACCCCCACCTGGTAGCAATAAAAACATAAAAGATGCGCCATCATAACAAAACCGGCTTGGCAGGCATACTGCAAAGTACGTCGTTCACCCATCTTGACGCAAGCGGACAAGAACCTGTTTCATGTCCTCCCAGACCTCGCGCTTACGTTCCGGGGTTCGAAGCAGATAAGCCGGATGGAAGGTCGGTATCAAGGCTATCCCCTGATAATGGGACCAAATCCCTCGCAAAGCGGAAATAGGCTCTGTTTTCTGCAACAAGGTCTGCGCGGCAAATGTTCCCAAGGCAACAATAACCCGTGGCTGAATTTCGGCTATTTGTCGTACCAGAAAAGGTTCGCAGGCCGCAATCTCTTCCGGTTTCGGATCCCGGTTCTCCGGTGGACGGCACTTGATGATATTACAGAGATAGACTTCGTCACGCGTCATCCCCATGGCAAGAATGATGCGATCGAGCAACCGCCCGGCTTCGCCGACAAATGGCTCGCCCTGCTCATCCTCTTCCCGGCCGGGTCCTTCGCCGACGAAAACCAGTTCGGCCTGCGGATTGCCAACACCAAAAACGATCTGAGTCCGCTTTGCTGATAATTTGCAGCGCTGACAATCGCCTAATTCGGTGCGCACACCGGCAATACCACCCGTCAGAGCATCCACAACGAGATCGGACTTTAAGGAGGGCGTTACCTCTCGAAAACCCGATCGCTGCAGATCTTCGAGCAATCCGCGGGCCTGATGCAACGTCTCCTGCAATTCTCTGGTCAGGTTCTTTGGCATCGTACCTTTACACTTGGTCTCTGGTCGACTATCATTAACTCATCAACCCAAGAATAGAGCCTCATGGCTTTTATACTCATTACAATCTGCTGTCTGCTACTTTTCCCGACCGATGCCATGGCATGGGGCATCGGTGTACACCTGCAGGTTGGCTCTTACGTTCTCGACCATCTGGCGCAACTCCCGGCCGGGCTGCAAGCCATTCTCTCAGCCAACACCTACGATTTTCTCTACGGCTGCATCAGCGCCGATATTACCCTTGGCAAAAAGTACACCCATCATCTGCGCCACTGTCATTCCTGGCGCATCGGCAAAAAAATCCTTGAATCAGCTGACAGTGACCGGCAACTTGCCTGCGCTTACGGTTATCTGGTTCACCTGGCCGCCGACACTGTCGCTCACTCCTATTTTGTCCCGGTCAAGATGATCCGTTCTTATAACACAACTTTGCTCAATCACGCCTATTGGGAAGTCCGGGTTGAAGCATGTGTCGATGCCAATGCCTGGCTGCTGGCAAGGCAGATTGCCCAAAAGAATTTCAGCGTCAATGACGTCATGATGCGCCGGGTTCTCTCCAACACTCTCTTCTCTTTCGCAACCAACAAGCGGATTTTCAACTCCCTGCTGCTGCTCAACCGCCTGCAACATTGGCAGAAGATGATCCGTTCACTGGCAACCCATTCACGCTGGACACTGCCGGAAGAGAATCTGGCCGAATATCTCTCCCTGGCGAATGAAGCGGCGCTGAGTCTGCTCGCTGAGGCAGATTCACCCTGCTGGCAGGCCGACCCGACCGGGGAAAAAGCTTTCTCGGCCGCCCGAATCATTCGCAAGAATCTCAAGCTTTTACTTTTGCACGGCAAAATTGATCCAAAAGAGACCGACGCCTATCTGCTCGGTTTACGTCCAAAATTCCGCAACTGCATCAATCAGCCGGATAAACTGTTCGAACAACTGTCACTCGAAGATTAGTTTTTGCGCTGATGCAATAAAGACGCAATACGATCGAGCAGAACCATGGCGACCGCCTCCTTGCGCATCAGAGGCAAGGTTTCATCTTGCCCGTTCCGGAACAACAGACGAACGATATTTGTCGACACATCGAACCCTGCCCCCTCCTGAGTCACATCATTGGCCACAATCAGATCGAGATTCTTCTCCGCCAGCTTTTTTTGCGCATGAGCAAGCAGATCGGTGGTCTCAGCCGCAAATCCGACCAGTATCGCACCGGAGTTGAGCCGACCGAGTGCCCCGAGGATATCCGGGGTTTTTTCCAGGTTCAATTGCCAAAAATCCTGCGCCCCTTTTTTCACCTTCTCCGCCACACGCAGGCAGGGACGATAATCGGCGACAGCGGCAGCCTTGATCACAACCGTTGCCGCCTGCTGATGGGCCATCACCGCCTAGAACATCTGCTGTGCAGACGTCACTGCGATATATTCAACGCCAGTCGGCGGACTCAATGCAGTCGGGCCGGAAATCAAGATCACCCGGGCGCCACGAGCCCGGGCAGCCGCAGCAATAGCGTACCCCATGCGACCGGATGAATGGTTACTGATGTAACGCACCGGATCGATCTCTTCCCGGGTCGGACCGGCGGTGACCAAAACGGTTTCAGCGCTAAAATCGCTTGGAAGCAGGCAAGAGGTGGTCAATTCAAACAGAACCTGCGGATCAGGCAGCTTTCCCTTCCCTTCCCAACCACAGGCCAGCGCACCGGTATCCGGCTCAATGAAACGATACCCGTTCGCCTCCAATCGCATTTGGTTCGCCAGATAGAGCGGGTTTTCGTACATATTGCTGTTCATGGCCGGCACAAAAAATACTGGCGCTTTGGTCGCCATGATTGTTGTGGTCAGCAAGTCATCAGCGATCCCGTTAGCAACCTTGCCGATAATATTCGCTGTTGCCGGAGCTACCACCAGCAGATCGGCCCGATCGGCCAAAGAGATGTGACCAATCTCCATCTCCTGCAGCAAATCAAAAAGTTCGGTATGGACCGGATGACCGGACAAGGTTTGAAAAGTCAGAGGCGCGACAAATTCACAGGCACTTTTGGTCATGATGACATGGACCTTAGCACCGGCTTTAACATAAAGGCGTAACAGTTCAACCGCCTTGTAGGCCGCAATACCGCCACTCACACCGAGAAGAATTGTCTTGTCTTTAAGCATCGAAAAACTCCATGTAAATCAGGTCCAGGGGACTAAATCGAACCTTATCAGGCACCAACGCCAACAAACTCGTTGTGCAGCTTTTCATGACCAATGGTCGTATCCGGCCCGTGACCAGGGTGGACGATAGTCGCATCATCGAGAACAAAAAGCTTCGTCCGGATTCCATTTACCAGTTGATCAAAATCACCGCCCGGTAAATCTGTGCGACCAATGGAACCGGCAAAAAGGACATCGCCGACAAAGATATGGTTTTGTACTTTCAAAGCGATCCCCCCAGCAGAATGGCCGGGCAAATGCAGCACCTCAAGCGTGAGGTTGCCGACGGTCACGGTCTCGCCTTCTTTGAGCAAACGATCAGGCATGGGCGACGGTTCGGCACTGAGGCCATAAACTGCGGCGTGCATCTGGGCCTTGCGTAACAGTTCGACATCGGCCGCATGCAGCAGTAACGGGGCATCGGTCACATCTTTGATCCGTCGGTTCGACCCGATGTGATCAAAATGCCCGTGGGTGTTGATAATGGCAACCACAGAACAGCCGATCTCCTCAAGCGCAATAACAATCCGCTGGCCATCGGCGCCAGGATCGATAACCGCGGCCTGGTTGGTCTCTTCACAAATTAAAAGATAGCAATTCACCTGCAACGGCCCGACAATGATCGTTTCAATTCTCATTTTTGCCTCTTATCCCCTGAAGTTTCAGAAACCAGATTAAAATTTGCATCTTTAAGCCGGTCGCCAAGAGAGACCCCTAACGGTGTGTCCCGGCGCGGTTGCGTTGCAGTCAACGTAACTTGAGCAACCGGTGCAACCTGATCGGATCCAGACACATCTTCAACTGCCGTTTCACCCTTGAAAAAATATCGATCATAAAGACGATGATAACTGGTCCAGGCCGACTCCCCAGCGGTATTACGGTCAATGTGCGATTGCACACCATTGATCTTCGAATCAAGATCATCGAGAAAATTGAGGATGACCGCCTCAACTGTTTTCGGTCGCTTCGGCGAACCGTACTCATATTGACCGTGGTGTGACAATAACAGGTGGCCGAGAAGCAGTGCATCCTGCGGTGGGAAATTGCCAACCTCACGGATTTTTGTTTCAACCATCTGCGCCCCGAGAACGATGTGTCCGATCAGCTTACCGGCATCAGTGTAATCGAAACTGCGGCTGTATTCGAGTTCGGCAATCTTGCCGACATCATGCAGCAACGCCCCGACGATAAGCAGATCCTTCTGCAGATCAGGATAGCGCCGACAGACATCCTCCGCCAGATCGGCAACGGCCAGGGAGTGCTCCAAAAGACCACCGAGAAAAACATGATGCATACTTTTGGCAGCGGGAGCCGTGCTGTAGCGCCGTAAAAAATCGGCATCGGCCAGAAAAGCCTCCATCAGACGGCGAAAATGGGTGGATGTCAAGCTCTCAACCTTCGAGCGTAGACGTGCGATCAGTTCAGTCGTCGGATACCGGGACACCGGCATAAAATCAGCGAGACTGACTTCATCCTCAGATCGACGAGCCATCTCCTGAACCACAAGTTGCATTTTGCCAAGATAAAGGCTGGCGCGCCCACGGACCAGTACAAAGTCGTTCCGGTCGGCAACGGCACTCATATGATCAGCATTATCCCAGACGCGCCCCTCAAGCTCACCGGTTTTGTCCATTAATTTCAGCACCAGATAAGGCTTGCCATTTTTGGCAACCGCAAGGGTTTTCTCCCGCAGAAGAAAAACCGATTCGACTAAATCACGGTCGTTTATCTGGTCTACATAAATTTTTTGCACGTTTTCAGTCTCCGTCAAGGTGTTGCAATGCAATGCGCTCTGCAACCCGTAAGCCATCAAGGGCGGCACTCATAATCCCCCCCGCATAACCGGCCCCCTCACCGACGGGATAAAGACCGGCATGCGATAGTGATGCGCCGGTGGTTTCATCTCGCAGGATGCGTAAGGGGGCCGACGTACGGGTCTCAACACCGGTCAAAGTTGCTTCACGGGTGACAAAACCGCGCATTTGCCGGTCAAACTGCGGCAAGGCACGGCGCAGAACCTCAACCACCACCGGCGGTAGAACCGATGCCAGATCGGCTTCGCACACGCCGGGTCGGCAAGAGGCCTGTAACGGCCCGGAACCGATACCCATAAAAGCCATCAGGTTCTGGGCCGGAGCGTAAAAATTGTTGCCGGCAACGCGAAAAGCCGCCGCCTCCCAGTTCCGCTGAAAACGGACGCCAGCCAGTGGATCAGAACCATCGAAATCATCACTACCGACCGTGACCACCAGGGCACTATTTGAAAGAACGGCAGCACGCTGTCTGCGGCTCATGCCATTGACCACCACTCCACCAGGCTCGGAAGCGGCAAGAATGACTTCGCCACCGGGGCACATGCAAAAAGAGTAACAACCACGACCCGTCTGTGTATCATTATAACGTAAAGCATAGTCGGCAGTCGGCAGGAACGGATGGTCCGGCAACCCGTACTGTATTTTGTTAATCAGTGCTGCCGGGTGCTCGACGCGCAAACCAACAGCAAATGACTTTTGCTCCATGGCGACACCAAGACGCTGTAGCAGTGCGTAGGTGTCTCGGGCGCTGTGCCCCGGTGCCAGCACCAGGCTGTCACAAGCGATCACTTCCGACCCGTTAATAATTCCGGCCTGCACACGAGAGCCAGCCGATACTTCGATATTGTCGAGCCGTGACAAGAAACGGATCTCAACCCCTAGCTGCTGAAGCATCTGCCGGTAGCGAATCAGCACCTGACGCAGGATATCGGTCCCCAGATGCGGCTTGGCCTCAGACAGGATCGCCGACGGTGCGCCACAGGCGACAAAAGTCTCCAGCACCAATCGGTTCCAGGGTGAATTAACCCGTGTCGTCAACTTGCCGTCGGAAAAAGTCCCTGCGCCCCCCTCGCCAAACTGAGGATTGCTTTCCGGCTGTAATGTTCCATGCTGCCAGAGCGACTGTACGCTCCGGCTTCGAGCCTCAACCGGTTCACCACGCTCAATCAAGGTGACAGTGGCCCCCTGACGTGCCAGTTGCAAAGCGGCAAACAGGCCAGCCGGCCCCATACCGACAACCAGCACCCGATGACCGGGGCGGATACAACGTAACGACAAGGTTGCAGGTGCTTCTTCGATCTGCAAATCAGCAAGGTCAGAGCAACGCTGCACCACCGCGTCTTCATCGGGCAGATTGAATGCAACCGTAAAAATCCTGCGAACTTGCGGTTTCTTACGTGCATCAATACCGGCGCGCAAAATTCGTAGACCACTGACCGCAGCAGGGGGGACGGAAAGATAATCTGCGATTTTATATGGCAGCAGTGTCTCAGCTTCATCGAGCTTTAATGTGATATTGCGCAAAATGAGCGCCATACGATTATTCCTGGTGATTCAGTAAAAGACAGCGAACTTTTTAGACAGAGTCAAGAGATGGGACTAACCATCAAAACACTAAAGATGAGGCAATTCAATATCGAAGCAGGCACCGCCACCGGGTTGGTTACCGGCAGTTATACGGCCGTTATAACTGCGCACAACGCGAAGGACAGTCGGCAGTCCAAAACCGGTACCACGGGTCTTGGTGGTGAAAAAAGGGTCAAAAATTCGGTAAAGATTCTCGCGCGGGATACCACGCCCCGTATCAGAGATCCGGGCCTGAATCGAACCATTACTGACTTTAACCACGACCGACAGTGTCCCCCCCTGCTCCATCTCTTGCAGGGAGTTCGCGATCAGATTGGTGAAAATCTGTTTCAGCTCAACCGGGTCAGCATCAATTGATGGAACTTTTGCATCGATTGCAGCATGAACGATTACTTTTTGTTGCCTGATCTGCTCAGAAAACTCCGCTAACACGGTTTGCGCAAGCTGAGCCAGGCAGACCGGAAGTTTGTCGCCATGAGGGCGCTCACTGACACTCAGCAATCGAACGAGCTGTTCATCAATCCGCCTGACCTCGGTTATAATCCGCTGCGGGTAATCTGCCAATTCAGAGTCTACGGGGAGGACCTGTCGCAAAACCTGAGCAAACAGACTGATTGCATTAAGAGGGTTACGAATTTCATGTGCCAGCCCGGCAGTGAGCTGGCCGAGTGCGCCAAGTTTCTCTGCCTGAATGATTTCAGCCTGAGCGCGTTCAAGATCTTGAGTCTTTTCATCGACCCGTCGTTCCAATTTGCGATTCCAGTCAGCGATTTCGGACAGAAGCTGTTCCCGCTCCTCCAGCAATTCACGATTGCGCAGTTCAACCCGCCGGATCCGCAGTACATTTTCAATCCGATCGACAAGATCCTGATTATTAAACGGCTTACGGATATAATCTGAGGCCCCGGCTTTCATTAACTCAACAGCCAGTTCCTCACTCCCTTTACCGGTAAACATAACAACATAAATATCGGGATACTGCCTGCGCAATGCATGCAAAACCTGCATGCCGTCGAGCTCTGGCATCATATAATCAAGCAGTACCAGAGCTGGTTTCAGGGTGGCAACCGCTGTGAGTGCCTCACGACCGGAGGAGACAGAATGGACAGAAAAACCGCGTGAGGTCAGAACCATCGTGGTTAAATCTGTAATAATTTTTTCGTCGTCGACAATCAGTATGCTTTCCGACATAGGCTCTCCCCCATCGGCACAAAAGACGGGCAAATACGCCGGTAGCATACCGTTCTCAATGAATTATTGACAAGGAAAAACCCCAATCATAAAAACAAAAACGGCGGCACAAGGCCGCCATCATGTCGTATCTATAAAACTGCACCTATTGTGGACAACGGATGGTCATCACCGGCACGGGAGACTTACGCACCACCTTCTCGGCAGTACTGCCGAACAGGACGTGATCGAGACCGGTGCGCCCATGGGTTCCCATGATGATCAAATCAGCGCCCTGTTCCTGTACCAGATTAAGAATCTCATCACAGGGAACACCAGGCTTAACAAACGAAGCAAAATCCTTGTAATCAGCCATACGGGCTTGCAAAAATTTATCCATCATCTTGCGGGCACCGGCCTCCATCTCCTCTTCAAGCTTGTCAAATGCGATATGTGGCACATAAAAACCACGCAAATCAACGAGTTCATTAATCACATGAAGAATGAGGATACGGGATTTAAAGCACTTGGCCATCGACAATACGCATCCGAATGCATGGTCAGAACTTTCCGAGAAATCAGTTGCAAATACAATTTTTTTGAACGCAGTCATAATCGTCTCCAATTATTGATCGAGCACTGTGATGTGACTTATTTTTAATCGTTCAATAACCTGTCGCAATGAATCAAGGTTCACTGGTTTGGTGAGACACTCAAAAACTCCAGAATTCTGAGTATTCAGGATAGATTCGAGCCCACTCTGCGCTGACATCATTATAACATGTACACGCGGGAAATCCCTGCGCAGAACTTTCAAAAATTCGAGACCATTCATTTGTGGCATATGAAAATCGGTCAGAACCAGATCAGACGGGACTGCGCGTAAGGCCAATAATGCTTCAAGACCATGAGCCGCAGTACGAACAGAGTATCCTTCACCCTGCAGCAGCAAACACAAACCAAGACGGGTACTTTCCTCATCATCCACAACGAGGATACTCGATAGATTTGCACTGTTAACAATCGCTTCAGACATGAGCAAAGGCTAACAGCCAAACCTTCAGTGTCAAGCACTATAGAAATTTACTTAGCATTGTATTACAGGGGTTTACGCGGATAGTTCGATTTTTTGCCAGAGAGGTATCAGCTGTTTGAGAAGAACGGAAAGGCGTGCGGCACCACCTCTTGCAGCAGTCAGAACCTCCGCATGATTGAGTGTGGCAGATTCGACTCCGGCAGCAAAATTAGAAAGGAAAGAGAGCCCGACAACATCCATCCTCAGATAACGCGCCATGATCGCCTCCGGGACAGTCGACATTGAGACTGCATCGGCACCCAGTCTGTGTAAAGCTCGTATTTCTGCAGGCGTTTCGTAAGACGGCCCAGTCAACGCGGCGAGAATCCCCCGATGTAAATCAGATCCTTCAGCACCGAGCGATTCCAGTAAAGGTTGATAAAGATCATTACGGTAGACCCTTGATAAATCGACAAAAGGATCAACCTTCACCCCGCGCAAGGGGTTGTCTCCCGTAAAATTTATATGGTCCTCGATCCACATAAACGAACCGGGAGACCAGTCAGCAGATATTGAGCCAGCTGCATTGGTTAATAGCAATCGCGAAGCACCAGCCGCCGCAGCAAATTCGACCGGAGCAACGACAGTAGAGGCGCAGTGACCCTCGTAAAGGTGCAGACGGCCACAAAAAAACCAAACGGTCCAGCCATGAAGTCGACCAATATGCAAACGCCCGGCATGACCGGGCACAGAGGGGAGAGGAAAACCTGGGATTTCGCTATAGGGGATTGAGGCAACGGTCTCGGAACAGTTCAGGGCATCACCAAGTCCAGAACCGAGAATAACCGCAAGATCAGGACGTCCACCAGTGCTTGCAACAATCTGCAGCGCGGTATCAGACCAAACGTCGCGCCAACCCATCAACGCAGAACTTTAATATAGTTTGCAGCCTGACGAGACATATCGGTGTTAGGTGCCAACTCAATGACCCGGTTGAATGACTTAACTGCGGCCTTGGGGGTTCGTAACTTTATTTGAGCCAGACCAAGATTAAGGTAAGCCAGAGCGTAATCTGGATAAAATTCGAGGGCTTGATAATAATCATTGACTGCTTTATCGGTCTTGCCTAACGCATAATAAGCTTCACCACGATACACATAACCAGGAGCGTAACGACGATTCAAAACCAAAGCCGCGTTGAACGCCTCAAGCGCCTTAACGTAGTCCCCTTTTTTCATGTACGCCGAACCGACTCCTGCAAGTGAAACCTCGCTACGAGCAAAAAGAAGATTTGCAGATGCCAAATTAAAATAAATAATGGCATCATCCAAACGACCAGCTTCCAGATAGTTTGCACCCAAATTGTTTTGGTATTGGGGATTGTTTTTGTCCAGTTTCAGGGCCCGTAGATAATGGCGTTCTGCCTCGGTATAAGCGTGTTTGAAAAAGTATGCTTGTCCCAGACCGTTTTGAATGCGTGCATCATCTTCACTGAATTGCTCAGCCAGTAAAAATTCCTGCAGTGCCATTGTTGGATTGTTCGACTGTAAGTAAGAGACGGCAAGAAGATAATGTGATTCGGCGTTCTGGCCAGAATTTTTATCGGCGGAGCAGGCGACTAGCAGCAGAACAAGCAGCAGATAAACGGTAATTCGCATCAAAAGAAAACTCCTACATCGAAGCAAGGAAACGACCAAGTCTCTCAAGTATAACAATGCGCCTCTGATCCAGTTCTTCTGCCGTAGGTGGTTCTTTCCTCCGTCGCAGGGCTACCAGAGGTGCACGAGGTGATAAACCGAGATCAAGATCCAAGGGGCCGAACTTACTGAAGGCAGCAGTCGACGCTTCGGTCTTCACTGGATTGTCTAGCGGCAGCTTTAAATCGTTCTTCGTAGCAGATTTTTCAACGACAGGAGTCTTTTCAACCGGAGCAATCTTTTCAACCGGAGCAATCTTTTCAACCGGAGCAATCTTTTCAACCGGAGCAATCTTTTCAACCGGAGCAATCTTTTCAACCGGAGCAATCTTTTCAACCGGAGCAATCTTTTCAACCGGTGCAATCTTTTCAACCGGTGCGGTCTTTTCAACCTTTGCAGTCTTTTCAACCGGTACAGCCTTTCCAACCGGTACAGTCTTTTCGACCGGTGCAGCCTTTTCGACCGGTGCAGCCTTTTCGACCGGAAGCGGCCTGGATGGAGGCCTATGAAGCGGCAGGTTGGACCAAAGTGCGTCCCGTGCTGCATCGGGAATGTTTAACTCTAGATCCCCCAGCATGAAGCCGAGGGATTCAGCAAAATAGATCCCTTCAGTAAAAATCTTTCCAAGCTCACCGCGCGACACATCACCTTCATCATTCAGATAAAAGACAAGGTCAAAACTGTCTTTCATGTGAAAAGCGACCGCAACCCGAGCTCCCTTTTCAGTACTAAAGGCACAAACGTACGCCGTCGCGCGCTGACTGGGCCAACCCGGAAAGGCTGTTTGCATATCACCAAGTGAACGTTGCAAGCGCAGAATATTCTGTGCTGGCAAATCAAGACGCTTCAACTTGGGGTTAATTTTAAACATCCGTATCAATCCTAGGTCAAGGCGTTGAAATCAGTGAGGAGCTTGACTTCATGGAACCGGTCTTCGATCTGTTTATAATCAAGCGCCTTGAGTCGGTCAAGGCTAAATGACTCAACCGTAAAGGAGGCCATGACACTGCCAAAAACCACAGCCTGACGCATGTTGGCATCAGAGAGATTACGGGTTGACGCCAGATAGCCAACAAAACCACCCGCAAATGTATCGCCGGCACCGGTCGGATCAAACACATCTTCCAACGGATAAGCTGGCGCAACAAAAATCGAATGCGCTGTAAACATGACAACGCCATACTCGCCGCGTTTAACCACCAGAGTTTTTGGACCCATGGAAAGGATCGCTCGCGCCGCTTTGCGTAAATTCGACTCGCCGGAGAGTTGACGGGCCTCGCCTTCATTGATGACCAGAATCTGCACATGCCGTAACGTGTTAAGGAGGGCTTCACGCTTTCCGGATATCCAGAAATTCATCGTATCACAGGCAATCAACTGCGGATTACGGACCTGTTTAAGAACCTCAAGCTGCAACTCAGGATCGATATTTGCCAAAAAAACAAATTCCGAATCCCGATAGGTTTCTGGTAACTGCGGGTTGAACGTCTCAAATACGTTGAGCTGGGTGTCGAGGGTCTGTGCTTCGTTAAGATCGAAACCATAGCGACCCTTCCAGCGAAATGTTGCACCCGGAGCCGTCTGTAATCCCTGCAGGTCCACTCCACGTTCAGTCAGCAAAGCGCGGTGCTGCTCAGGAAAATCGGTTCCGACCACGGCCACAAGACGGACATCAGTGAAGTAGCTGGCCGAAGTCGAGAAATAAGTCGCCGATCCACCAAGGGCCTCATCAATTTGACCGAAAGGTGTTTCGATCGTGTCGAATGCAACGGAACCGATAACCAGAATACTCATACTAAATAATCCTGTGTAGGTTTAATAAGTTATAATATACGCAATTGCAAAAAGCAGCAACAACTGACTCACTGTTTCAGGTATTTACCAAGAATAAGGTCGAGGTTAGCAAGCGCCTCGCCATTAATGGCCGATGGGTCGGTAATAACTGCGTACTGCGATGCAGTGCCACAAGCACATGGACGCCCCTGTGCGACCTTCCGGGCGGCGGCAACGATAATCTGGCGTGCCATGGCGACATTTTTACGGATTGTGGCGATGACCGCCTCCACCGAAACGTCGTCGTGTCCGGTATGCCAACAATCATAATCTGTCGCCAGAGCGACGGTCGCGTAACAAATTTCAGCTTCGCGGGCCAAACGGGCTTCAGGAATATTGGTCATGCCGATCACATCGACCCCCCAGGAACGATAGATATTCGATTCCGCGCGGGTGGAAAAATTAGGGCCCTCAATACAGATATACGTTCCGCCCTTATGCACCGTTGCACCGGCTTCCTGGGCAGCCGTGTAAACCTGTTGCGCCAGATCAGAACAGACCGGATCAGCAAACTGGACATGGCCGACAATACCGTTGCCAAAGAAAGTGGAAGCCCGCTTTCCCTGGGTGCGGTCGAAAAACTGATCCGGGATGACAATATGCCCCGGTACGATCTCCTCACGCATGCTTCCAACAGCGGAGACCGAGATAATCCGCTCAACACCAAGTTTCTTCATGCCATAAATATTAGCCCGGTAGTTCACCTCCGAGGGCGTGAAACGATGTCCGCGCCCATGCCGGGGGAGAAAAACCATCTTTACACCGTCAAGCATGCCGGTTACATAAGCGTCAGACGGCTCACCGAACGGGGTTGAGACCCGGACCGTCTGCACATCTGTCAACTCCTCGATTTCGTAAAGACCGCTGCCACCGATGACTCCGATAACCATGATGTCAAACCTTTCAGCAAAATTGTTTGTGAGTTTAAACTGACAATTTCAATTTATCAAGCCGGCCCTTAAGCTGGCCACAGGCGGCGGAGATATCCTGCCCTTTACTGGAGCGGCGGATAGCAACAATATCGCGGCTGAGCAAATACTTCTGAAATGTCTCGATGGTATCTGACAGAGGGGCCCGGAAACTGGAACCGGGATGTTCATTGAAGGGGATCAGGTTAACCTTGGCGCGAACACCGTGCAGAAGACGCACCAGACGCTTGGCATCGTCGGGACTGTCATTGACTTCACGGATCAGGATATACTCGAAGGTGATGCGCTGTTGCGGGCGCAGGGGATAATCGCGACAGGCCGCCATCAATTGTGCCAGCGGATAACGCCGATTAATCGGCATCAAAACATCACGCACCGCATCGGTCGTCGCGTTCAAAGATACCGCCAGGTTTACCTTGATACGCTGACCGAGTTCAGCCATTTCCGGCACCAGCCCGCAGGTCGACAACGTCACCTTGCGGGTACTGAAATCAAGGCCGGCCTCTGCGTAAAAAATCTCCAGGGCATCAACAACATTATCTAGGTTGTGCAATGGCTCCCCCATCCCCATCAGCACGATATTGTTAATCGGTCCATCTTTTAGCGCGGCGCAAACCTGGTTAACCATTTCGGCCGTGGTCAGGTTGCGGGTCAGGCCAAACTGGCCGGTGCAACAAAAATCGCAGCCCATGGCGCAACCGACCTGCGAGGAGATACAGAGCGTGGTCCGACCAGACTCCATCGGTATGCGCACAGTCTCAATCGACTCACCATCCTGCAACTGAAATAGATACTTTTGAGTCCCATCACAACTTGTTTCAATATGGGCAGGGGTCCAGTCGGAGACCGTGGCACGCAAGGAAAGATCTTCGCGCAGGGTGGCAGCAAGATCGGTCATTTGCGCAAAATCAGTCACACCGCGCTTATAAACCCAGCGCAGAATCTGTCCGGCACGAAATTTCTCCTTGCCCAAACCAGTCAGAAAATCGACCAGCTTTTGCGGAGTCAGACTCCTGATATCGACAGGTGCTTCCATAGCGGTCCCAATTAAAATTAAAAAAGAGCCCCCCGGCAAAGACCGAGGGACTCTCGACACTATTTGCCGTTTACCACCGATTTTTAAAGCAGTTCCAGACCGGAAAAGAAGTATGGAATTTCAAACGCTGCCGTCTCCGGGGCGTCGGAACCATGGGTCGCATTCTCGCCGATCGAAGCGCCGAACTCCTTGCGCATGGTACCCGCAGCAGCATCAGCCGGATTGGTCGCCCCCATCAGGTCGCGCCATTTCTTAATCGCACCAGTTGCTTCAAGAACCATAACGATACACGGTCCGCTGCTCATAAAATCGGTCAGTTCACCGAAAAACGGGCGAGCTTTGTGAACATAGTAGAAGCCTTCGGCCTCAACCTTGCTCATGTACAGTTTTTTCAGGCCGATCACTTTGAACCCTTCGGCATAAATACGACTCAGAATCTTACCGGCATACCCGGCGGCAAAAGCATCCGGCTTAATAATGGCAAACGTTCTTTCCATGATGTGCTCTCCTCATTTGTTTTAGTCGATTTAAAGCGCTGATTTTTAGCACTCTCACCGGTAAAAGTCAAGGTACAGAAATGCTTAGCCAAGAGCCACATCGAGCAGCATCATCACGGCAAACCCGACCATCGTTCCCATGGTTGCAAGGTCACCATTTTGACCAGACTGCGATTCGGGTATCACCTCTTCGACCACGACAAAAATCATCGCCCCGGCGGCAAAGCTCAGGGCATAAGGCAGCAAGGGTTCAACATAGACAACCAGAACAGCACCAAGCACCCCGGCAACGACCTCAACCATGCCACTGAGCTGCCCAATCCAGAAACTCTTGAATTGCCCCATACCATCACGGCGTAGCGGCGCAGAGACCGCCAACCCCTCAGGAAAGTTCTGAATACCAATCCCGAGAGCGAGGACCGCGGCACCAGCAAGAGTCGCAGAAGAACTCCCCGTCCCCAAAGCACCAAAAGCGACACCGACGGCAAACCCTTCCGGAATATTATGCAGGGTAATAGCAAGAACCAGCAAAGTACTGCGTCGCCAGGTTGTCGGCACCCCTTCGGCATCTGATAGGGGTGCATTGAGATGAAGATGCGGCAAGACCCGGTCGATCAATCGCAGAACAATTGCACCACCAAGAAAACCGGTGACGGCCGGGAACCATGTCCCGATAGGATGATTTTCTGACATGGTGATGGCCGGAGCCAACAACGACCAGTAACTGGCGGCGATCATTACCCCAGCGGCAAAACCGAGCATAACATCGAGCAGACGACGGTCAAAATCACGACGCACAAAAATAACGGCGGCACCTAAGGCGGTCATCCCCCAGGTGAAACAGGTGGCCAGAAAAGCCTGACCGACCGGCGACATCTGAACAAACCAATCTGGTAACAAAACGAGACCCTCACTCAACAGCGGGTGGTGACTCTTTCAAGTAGGACAGGAACTGATTTAAAGCGGCACCCCGATGACTGATACGGTTCTTGATCTCAAGGGGGAGTTCCGCCAGGGTCTGCCCATATTCGCGGACCAGAAACAAAGGATCGTAGCCAAAACCGCCACGACCGCGCTCAGCGGTCAAAATCAAACCTGAAAGTTCACCGCTAAAGTGGGCCAGAACCTGATCAGGAAGAGCCAGGACCATGACGCAATGAAACGCGGCCTGACGCTGTTCCAGCGTTAGATTGACCATAGCTGATAACAACTTCTGATTGTTATCGGCATCGGATGCGCCAGGTCCGGCATAACGTGCCGAATGGACTCCCGGTGCACCGGCCAGCGCCGGCACGACCAGACCGGAGTCGTCAGCCAGAGTTAAGCGACCGGTATGCGCTGCCAGGGTTAACGCCTTCTTTTTTGCATTGGCTAAAAACGTGTCGCCATCCTCGACAACCTCAGGCGCAGTTGGAAACAGGTCGAGACCAACAACATGCAGAGGCACCGCCGCCAACAGGGCACGGATTTCGCGCAGTTTCCCCTGATTGCGAGTCGCCAGCAGCAGATCGGTCATACCAGACTCAGACATTCCTGCTGCAGGCGCCGCAAATCCTGACACCCCTGCATGGCAAGCCGGCGCATGGCATCCATTTCATCGACCGTAAACGGGGCCTCCTCAGCGGTTCCTTGCACTTCTACAAAGCGACCATCACCGGTCATGACAAAATTCATATCGACGGCGGCGTTGGAATCTTCACTGTAATCAAGATCAAGCAACGGCACCCCAGCGACAATCCCGACACTGACCGCAGCAACACTATCAAGTAATGGGGACTTGGACAGACGCTTCTCTTTGAGCAGGAGATCAACCGCATCGACCAGTGCGACATATGCACCGGTAATCGATGCCGTACGGGTGCCGCCATCAGCCTGAAGGACATCGCAATCGATAAGAATCGAGCGCTCACCGAGACCGGCAAGATCAACCACGGCCCGCAAGGAACGGCCGATCAAACGCTGGATTTCATGAGTGCGTCCGCCGACTTTACCCCGGCTTGATTCTCGAGCATTACGCTGATGGGTTGCGCTGGGAAGCATCGAATACTCAGCCGTTACCCAACCCTTCCCCTTGCCACGCAAGAAAGGTGGCACCGTCTCCTCAACTGTCGCCGTACACAAGACCCGGGTGCTTCCGAATGAGACCAGGACCGATCCTGCAGCATGACAGGTAAATCCTCTTGCAAAATGAATCGGACGTAAATTTTCCGCCGATCGTCCATCATTACGCTGACACTTTTCTTTCATAAAACTCCTGCCTTCTGTCGCTTTTCACCAAAATTCTTCAACCCTTTAAATAAGGCAGAAGCAAAGCGTTGTTGCCCGTCAACCGCATCAAGAATCGGACGATCGTCAGGGTTGGTTAAAAAACCGGCTTCGACCAAAACCGTCGGCAAATCGCCTTGCCCCATTGGCAGCAGTGGTGCGGCAACAATACCCTGAACCACAAAGCCGGCCTTTTTCAATGCGGCAGACAGCGCTTCAGCCAGAAGCAAACTTTCATCTGTGGCAGCAGCAACGGCCTCTGGTCCGCCGGGGCGGACATAAAGAAAAACACCACGCGTCTGTAACGAAAATGAGGATTGGGCATGCAACAGCAAAAACACATCAACGTCAGGTTGTGCTGCGGTGCGCAAACGCTCTTCGAGACCAAGGGCATAATCAGCATCCCGCGTCACATAGACCGGTATGCCAAGCTCCATCTTCACCTGCTTCTGCAGTTGCTGAGCCAGTGCCAAAGTGACATCTTTCTCTTTAACCCCGTTCAGGCCAATGGAACCGGGATCCTGCCCGCCATGACCAGGATCGACTGCAATAGCCAGCAATTGCGGAGTATTGGTTGGACTCTTCTTGCGCAAAAGGAATGAGAACAGGCGGTCCATAGCCGAGGATTCTTCGGCGACTGTTGCTGACCCGGGGTTGAGGTCCCGATAAAAAACCCGCCCGGTGGCTCGATGCAGAAGATGCTTGCGAATAAATTCGTCAGAGACCCGCAAGCGACCGTCCATAAAACGGGGCTTCTGCTCTAACGGTTCAAACTGACCCCCCTGCCGCAAAAAACGGCTGCCGGGTGAGATCAAAGCCGAGCCAAAAGCACCATCGATACGATAAACATGATCGACGGAAATCCATTGACCGGATAGTTGCAAAGCCGGAAGCAAATCGTCTATAGCGACATAGGCCATGCCGTCATGATGATACACTTCTTCAATCAGGGTTGGCGGTTCGCCCTCAAGGGCAATCTCTACGGCAGCCGGCACCGCTGCGACGCAAAGGAGATGGAAAAACAGGCTCAGGAGAAATATGCGCATCAAACTATCCTCATACCTTTAAAATAAACCTGATGAACCGTGTGTAATGGATAAACCTCAAAAAACTCAGGCAGCACCCGCAACCAAAGACCTGCCTTCAACCAGAGGCCGATCCAAAGCTTGCAAGAGTCTCTGGGTCACTGTCTGCTCAACACGCTGCAGGGCGACACGGTCACCGATCAACGGATCAATCTGTCCGCCTGCCGTCATGCCGTGGCCGCCCCCTGTTCCGAGATCACCGAGAGCGGAACGCATGAGTGAACCGCACATCGCATCTTGAGCCGACGTACGCAATGAAAGAACACCGCGCCCGCCACAGCGACCGATGCCCAGGACATAGTCAACTCCTTGCATACGCAGCAACCAATCTGCCATTTCAGCCACGCACTCAGGCGTCGGAATTTCGTAGAGGTTGAACACCAGCACATTATCGTAAAGTCGGGCATTTTCCAGAGCGCGACCAAACAAGCTGAAATAATCAGCAGGGACCTTGGCATGTGTAATATTGAACAGGATCCGGTTATTGCTGAGCTGCAACAGATTAAGGTATGCGGCCCGGTCTGCCATTCCCCAGTCGCGACCAAGATCCTGAGTCTCTGATTTCACAGCATAAAACAGAATGGTGGCCAGTTTAGTGCTGAAATAAACATCGTTGCACAGCAAATATTCATAGAGAATCGTTGCACTGGCACCATAGTCTTCACGCACATCAAACCAGCGGCATCGTTGTGTCTCTGCCCGTAACGGATGGTGGTCAATCACCAGATGCACCTCACGATCGACCGGAAAAGAGTTGTTCCCGGCGCCGGGTTGAGTATCGACCATACAGATAACACAAAAATCGTCGAGATCGAGACTGTGCAACGGCACCGACTTGATCTCAAGTTGCTCAACCATCACCCGGTTCTCTGCGCGCCCGATGACACCGCCAAAGGTTATGGTTGCATCGAGGCCGGCTTTCACTTCAAACAGATGGCGAAGTGCGAAGGCCGCAGCCAGGGCGTCCGGATCAGGATTATCGTGAGTCACAATGAGAATGCGCCCTTTGCCGCGCACCCAATCAAATAGTTGGGAGGAGAACTCCCGCGACCGGACCAGATCAATACTCATTGAATCCCCCTAAAATCAGGATCAAGACAACGCAATGCCCGCTCAACGGCCTCAGTAGGCGAATCGACAACATGCACCTCAGGTAACAGGTGTGACGGGGATAAAGCAAAGACTGCCCGACCAAGTTTCAGCGCAATCGCCATTTCGGAGAGCGTTCCGTATTCGCCCTCAACCGCAATGAGGACTTCGGCTGAATGGGCAATAATAACATTCCGGGCATGGCCCATGTTGGTTGGCACTGCCAGAGTAACAAAAGGGTTGGCAGCCTTCGCATCAGCACCGGGAAGCAGGCCAATCACCTCACCGCCAGCGTCACAACAACCCTGAGCCGCTGCTTCCATCACTCCACCAAGCCCACCGCAGACCAGAACAACACCCGCGTCAGCCAGCAGACGCCCGACTTCATGCGCCAGGGCATAGCCCTTTGGGCTCGGCCTGGCAGCACCGATCACTCCGACAAGGTGTCGTCGCATTCGTTATAAACCTCTGGCTTTTTCAGGCGTTGTGCAAAATTCTTAAGTAACAGACTATTAGTCACCACGGACAAACTCGACAGGGACATGGCGAGACCGGCAAATTCTGGCTTCAAATAAAGGCCAAAGTGCGGATAAAGCACCCCGGCCGCCAGAGGAATGCCGATGACATTGTAGAAGAAGGCCCAAAAAAGATTCTGCCGGATCTTTGATAAAGTACGGCGGCCAAGTCGTACGGTGCGCACCACATCACGCATATCCCCACGGACCAGGATAATATCACCCGTCTCCTTGGCGACATCGGTGCCGCTGCCGAGGGCAATGCCGACATCGGCAGCAGCCAGTGCCGGTGCATCATTGATTCCATCACCAATCATCCCGACCCGATAACCTTCAGAACGGTAACGAGTAACGATTTCCTGCTTCTGCTCCGGCAATACCTCCGCTTCGACAGTCAAAATACCCAGACGCTCAGCGGTGGCAAGCGCCACTTCTTTACGATCGCCGGTTAACATGACACAAGGCAACCCCATCTGCTGCAAGGCGGTCACTGCCTCTGATGCCCCTTCGCGAGGCTTATCACGTAAAGCGATCACTCCCAGAGCACGACCGGACTGCGCCAGATAAACGACACTCTTCCCCTCCCCGGCCAGCTCGCGACCAATCGGACTCAACCCCTTGAGGCTGACAGTCGACTCCTCCATCAAACGGGCGCTGCCGAGCAGAACCGTGGTGCCATCGATTTGACAACGAACGCCGTGACCACCTGACTCCTCACCTGATTCAGGTGAAGGCACCACAAGCTTTCGCCCTTCAGCACGTTTCAAAATCGCCACAGAAAGCGGGTGATGACTGACACGGGCTGCGGTAGCGGCCAGAGTTAATATTTGATCGGTGGTCATCCCTTCGGCGTGCACCACATCGGTGACGCGAAAGGCCCCCTCGGTCAGCGTGCCGGTCTTGTCAAACAACATCAAATCAAGGCGGGCAATATTCTCCAGTGCCGCCGCTTTTTTGATTAAAATACCATTCTGCAGAGCAATGGCACTGCCGATCATAATGGCGGTTGGTGTTGCCAGACCAAGAGCGCACGGGCAGGCAATCACCAACACCGCAACAGCCATGCGAAACGCAAAAACGAATTCGGCGCCGGAGAGAATCCACAACGCAAAGGTACATCCGGAGATCAGAACAACCAGAGGGACAAACCAATTTGCCACCTGATCAGCCATGCGCTGGATCGGAGCCTTCTCCGCCTGCGCCTCGGCAACCAGACGCACAATTCTGGCCAGAACGGTGTCATCGCCTATATTCGTTGCCCGCATGCGCAGTCGTCCGGAGCCATTAATGGTTGCGCCGGTGAGGCTATCCCCAGGTTCCTTGGCAACCGGTACCGACTCACCAGTCAGCATTGACTCATCGACAGCAGAACGTCCGTCAAGTAAAACCCCGTCAACAGGTACCTTCTCGCCGGGGCGGACAATGATGATGTCTCCGGTCTGAATCGTATCGACAGCCACCTTTTGCTCACGGCCATCGATCAGCACGGTTGCGGTGTCGGGTTGAAGCGACAACAGACGACTCATCGCCTGACTGACACGTCCACGTGCTCGGGATTCCAGCCATTTGCCAAAGCGAATAAAAACAATCAGCATGGCGCTGGTTTCGAAAAAAACTTCGCCAGACAGCCCGTACAGGTTCAGCACTGCCAATACCGAATAGCCATAGGCCGCGGTGATTCCTATGGCGACCAGTACATCCATATTGGTGGAGAGATTACGCAGAGAAGAGAAGGCGCCCCGATAAAAGGTGAGCCCAGCGGTAAACTGGATGAGAGTCGATAGCGCCATCACGACCCATATGGTCTGATCGCCAGCCGGCTGCCACCACATCAAAGGCATGATCGGCAGCGCGACCACGGCAGAGAAGATCAACCACCGTAATTCACGACGGTACGTCTCACGATCGATCTCTTCTGTGCTGCCGGCAATCGGACGATACCCCGCCTTTTTAATGGCACGGAACAACAGATCACGATCCGTCAGCTGCGGATCAAATTTAACCGTCACCGATTCATCGGCAAAATTAACCCGGACCTGACTGACGCCAACAACACCCTGAACCTGTTTTTCGATGGTCTGAGCACAATTGACACAATGCATGCCACGTACGGCAAAACGGTAGGTCGTCAGCAGTGACTCTTCAGCTGTCAAATCTGGCTCTTCAGCTGTCAAGTCTGGATTTTCAGCAGTCAAGTCTGGCTCTTCAGTTGTCAGTACTGGCTCAGGCACATCTGGTAGTGCCACAACCAGACGATAACCAACGGCCAAAATCGCACGTTCAAGGTCAAGACGCGTAACTTTACGGGGATCAATGGAGACGCGAGCCAGAGATTCAGCCAGTTGGACGTTGACCTGACCGACACCCGATAACGCCTGCAGTGCGGCAGTCACCCGTGCAGCACATTTGCCACAGGTCATGCCGAAAACAGGAATCTCGATGGTGACCAAAGGGCCGCCGTCTAGACCTTTTTCTGGCCGGTCAATTTCAGGAAAAAGGGATTGTTGCGCAGCCATTCAAAATCCGGATCCAATTGGGCGTCATCAAGTAGACGCGCATCCTGCCTATAGACAATCTTAAGTTCACGAATGGTCTCCTGAGCCTTACCCTGTCGGGCAAAGACACAGGCACGATTATAGTGCGCCAGTGAGTAGTCCGGGGCGCGTTGCAATATGGTATTGAAGCAATCCAGCGCCTCGTCCAGACGACCGAGATCCATCAGCACGTTCCCTTTGTTATTCAGGGTATAATCCGACTCCGGATCCCGCTGCAGTGAAAGATCAAGCTGGGCAAGCGCATCGGGCAACTCACCACGCCGCTCATGCAACAAAGCCCGATAAAAAGGGATTTCAGCATTATCGGGGGCAGTCAGTTCAGCGGCAGTCAAGGCGGCAAAGGCCTCATCGGGCCGCTCACTATCGTGCAGCAGTAAAACCTTCTCCACCAGCGCCTCACCAAAGGCACTGTCAAGACCTAACGCGGTATCAAAGTCCTCCAGAGCCGGCTCAATCTGGCCCAGATGACGATATGCAAGCCCACGGTTGTAATAAAACGAGGCCACACTGGAGGTTGAACGTAAAGCGCGGTTAAAATAGCTCAGAGCTTCGTCATGTCGATTAAGGGCCGCAAGAGAAGAACCGATACCGTTCAGGGTTGCAGCATCTGTGGGGTTGACTGCCAGAACCTGTCGGAAAGAGTGCAAGGCGTCTTCGTGCCGGCCAAGACGGCTGAGGGCGTACGCTTTATTAAAACTGGCATCGGTCGAATCCGGCATTCGTCGCAAGGCCTCGTCATACATCAGTAACGATTCCTCGAGCAAACCGAGCTCTTCGAGCACATTCCCACGATTAATGTAGGCCTCGGGAAAGTCAGGCTGCAATTGCAAAGAGCGATCAAAATGACGCAGTGCATCTTCGTGCTGTTTAAGCTTTTCCAACAGCACCCCAAAATTATGATGAATCGCACCGTTTTGGGGGTCGTAGACTAATGCCGCGCGATAAAGAGCCATAGCCTTGGCATGGTCGCCGAGGTTGGCAGCGGCAACGGCACAAATATTAAGCGCTTCAACGTCAAGAGGATAGGCCTCCAGATACTCTTCAACCAGACGCAAAGCCTCTTCGTCATCGCCACGGTCAAGCGCGAGTTGCGACAGATCAAGCTTTTCTCCAGCTTCATCATCATCTGTAAATTCGTCGAAATCTTCGTCCATAGGTCACTTGTCTTGAGTCGTAAAATGTATTTTCATCACTATAACAGGATCGAATAATCCCTGCCCTAAAAAACCGGATTACCGGCCTGATCAAAAAAGCTGACGGGTGCGAATAACCTCATTAAATGGCACCAGCTTCTCACATGTGCGGGCTTGACTTCTTCTGTGAGCTTTCCCTATAGTAGCCGCCATGCAAGACCTATTCATTGCCGACGCGCACCTGCGCCACCCAGACGATGCGAACTACCGCCGACTCCTCGAGTTTCTGACCGGGAAGATCGGGCAGGTCCGTACGCTCTACCTCCTCGGCGACATTTTTGAATTCTGTCTTGGTTACCGGCACGTCGTCTATGTAGCCCATGTTCCATTTTTCTGCTGCCTGGAACGACTGCGCAAGTCAGGAACAAAAATCGTCTATGTCGAAGGCAATCACGATTTTAATCTCGGGCCTTTTTTCGCCCGGGATATTGGCTGCACGGTTCTCCCGCAGGGGGGGATGGTGGAAATTGACGGCCAGAGTGTCTTTCTAACTCATGGTGATCTATCTGATGCCAGCGACCGGCGCTACCGACTGCTTCGAAGTTTTTTCCGCAGTGGACTGATCCGTTTTCTTTCCGGTTGGATCCATCCCGACCGCATTCGCAGTATCGGCGATTGGTCTGGAAAAAACAGCGCCAGCAAAAAACGGCCGGCGCGTCCGGTGTCCGAGGTCAAAACAATCCTGCTTGATTCTGCCAACCGGGCTTTTGCTGCCGGAGCCCAAGTTATGGTGGTCGGACATTATCATACGCCGTTGTATGAGAAAACTGAAAACGGAACCTTGATCGCCCTTGGCGACTGGATTGAAAATAGCTCTTATGCGGTTTATGAAAATGGCGTCTTTCGCCTCGATGAGTACCAACCGACGCCCTGACCGGTCAATCTTCGCTACCCGCTCCGACAATAAGCGCTTCCAGCGGCAGCCGATCGGCCAGCATCTGTAACGTCATCCCATCAAGTACCGACTCTTCTGCTGTCGTCATATCAGCCAGCAGGTCCCGAATCAATAGCCAATCCTGACGTCCATCAGCATCGCGCACCTCAGGCAAATCACCTCGTAACGCAGCCAGAACTTCTCGAACCAGAATTCCATCCGGCGCCCGCGTTGGCAGATAAGCGACACCGCCTTTGCCCTCTTCCACTCTGGTCAACAGACCAAATCCGCACAGCTCATCGGCAATAGTCACCACCTGTCCTTCGAGCAGATCGAGGCGTAAAGCAATCCGATCGACCGGCAACGGGGTTTGTCCGGCACGAAAAGCACGAACAACAGATAACAGCACGGCAAGGCCGACGAAATCAGCCCGGCGAATAGGCCGCCTGGCGGTGCGCATCTTGTGACTGACCGATTCAATATTCTGGATTGTCGCCGTCATTTCGGCCCCGAGCAGAACGATAACCCAGGACAAGTAGAGCCAGACCATGAAAATCGGCAGGATGGCCATGGTTCCGTAAATAGCATTATAACGACCGACCCCGACCTGAAAATGGACATAACCAAGCTGAACCAACTGCCAGATCGTGCCGCCACAAATTCCGCCAATCAGTGCAGCGGTAAAACGAACCCGAATATTGGGCATGAACAGATAAAGAAAGGTGAAAGCGGTCCACATCGCCAGATAAGGGGTCGCCTTGAAGACCAGGCTGATGATGTTGCCGATCAATCCGGAATTGCGCAATTCAACCACAAAAGCCATATTCTGGATCGTCGCCGTCAAGGAGATGGCGACAACAATCAGCAGCGGACCGAATGCAATAACTGAAAAATAATCGGCAAAACGCCGCAGCAGGGAGCGGGTCTCCCGTACCCCCCAGATAAAGTTAAAACTCTCCTCAATATTGGATAAAAGGGCCAGGACCGTGAACAACAGCATCCCGAGACCGACTGTGCCGAGGCGTCCGACATGGGTATTATTAATATATTCCATGATCCGAGCGACAGCTGCCTCGGAACCCACATTCAAAAAATCAAGCAGCAACGGTTCGATCCGGTTCTGAACGCCAAGTCCCTTTAAAACAGCGAAAGCGAAAGCCAGCAGCGGAATAATCGACAACATGGTGGTAAAAGTCAGAGCCGAGGCGCGCAACAGGCAATTATCGCGGCCAAAATCACGCACGACAATGGTCAGGACACGGAGACAGCGCACCCCGATACGCCGGAAAAAAACAAGATCGTGCAAATCAGTATGCCAAATGGTTTCTGACAGAAAGCGGCGCAAAACAGAACTGACATTGAACCTTCCAGTCATTACTCCCCCCTTTGGGTTGACGATACGGGGAGCCACCGCACCGGACGGTCGAAACCGGCGGCGTCAGCGACAAATTCATCCGTACGCCCGACCAGCACAATCGCCATCTGCTGCGGGTTGAGATATTGGTTAGCAACGCGCTGGACATCTGCCACCGTGACCGCTGCGACTTTATCGCGATAGGTTTGCAGATAATCAGGGGGATAACCGTAAAAATCGAGCCGCATTTTTTGGGTCAAGACATCGTGCGCGTCATCAAAAGCAAATACGAACGAATTAATCAGACTCTCTTTGGCCAATGCGAGCTCGGCGGCCGCCACCGGCTCGGACCGAACCCGTTCCATTTCGGCCAGCATCAGCCGCAACATCTGAAGCGTTGTCCCGGTAGCGGTTTCACCCCCGGCAATAAACGGTCCCGGCAAACGACGGCCTATGGCGTAATAGGAATAGACTGAATAAGCCAGACCCCGATTGGAACGGATTTCTCGCATTAAGCGGGAGTTAAAACCACCACCACCGAGAATATAATTCATCAGTCGTACCGCCTGCAGATCAGGATTGTCTTTGGCAATACCGACTTCACCAAGCAGGACAGTTGTTTGCGGTACGTCTTTCTTGGCAAGCCAGACTGCGGGCGGTGGAGGTGTCACCAGCGGCGGAATCACTTCCGGCTGATAACCGGTTGCCGGCCAGTCGGCAAACCTTTTCTGCAAACGTTCAAGCAAGGCTGCGCGATCAAAATCACCGCTGATGGAAAGATAAAGGTTTTCCGGCACAAAATAGCGTTGATGAAAGGCCACTAAATCAGCCCGCGTCAGGGCATGAATCGTATCAACAGTCGTTGGTCGGCCAAAAGGATGGTCACCGAAAATTGCCTGATTCAGGCCACGGTCGGCGATAGACGCCGGCAGATCATTCTCGCGACGCACCGACTCCAGCATCTGTTGCCGGAATATTTCGAGCCGCTCAGCATCAAAACGGGGCCGACGCAACAGATCATCCAGAACCGAAAGACCAACATCAAGATCTTCGGCCAGTAGCGAAAGATCGAGAACCGTCGAATAAGAGTCAGTATTAACCGACAAGTCGATGGCATATTTTTCCAGAAAATCCGAAAAAGCCATCGGATCACGTTTGCCCGCCCCGCCAGCTTGCAGTAAGGCAGAAAACAGCCCCCCCTGCCCGGTTTTGTCGGCAGGATCAACAATACTTCCAGCCCCGACCAGTGCCGTTATTTCAACCAGCGGCAATTCGTGGTCCTCTTGCAGATAGAGTGTCATCCCGTTTGGCAGTCGTAACGGTTCGACAACCGGAAGCTCAAAAACCAGTGCCGGATAAGTCAGAGCATCGGGTCTTGCCGGTGGCCGGGCGGCAAGGTAGAGGGCGATAACCGTGGCAACAACCAGCAGTGCGACCGGGACAAGGCGGCGCATCATGGCGTCACCTCCCGGCCAAGAACGGCAACGGTGCGATTAACGGCACGAAAGTACAATGCTGCAACCTGCTGCACTTCTTCCGCCGTAATCGATTCAATAATGTTTGCATAATCGACCAGATAGCGCCAATCACCGGCCACAATCTGATAGTGCGATATCATACGGGCCAGACCATCATTGCTACGCAGAGCACGTAACAGGTCGGTGCGGAGCCGCTTTCGGACCCGCAGCAACTCTTCATCTGTAATGGGCGAATCGACCAGACGTTTAAGCTCACTGTCGATACCGGCTTCAACTTCAGCCAAAGTGTGCGGAAACCGGGGGGAGGCAGAGATAATAAACAGATTTGGATAGCGGGAACCGGGAGCGGTATAGGTACTGACCGCTGCCGCCACCCCCTTTTCAATCACCAGCGACCGATAGAGCCGCGATGTCGGCCCGCCGGAGAGCAGCAGATCGATGATATCAAAAACATAGTCAGCACGATCAGGCAGGGTTGGCTTATGAAAGGCAATGGCCAGGGAAGGTTCAGCGTCAAACTCGACCGCAGTCCGCTTTTCACCGTTTTGCGGCGGTTCAACAGCGACGACATGCGGCACCGGGGTGCCGGCGGCAATAGTGCCAAAGTAGCGCTGCACCATCGTTTTTGCCGATTCAAGGGTCACATCACCGACCAGGGTGATGACGGTATTGACCGGTGCATAATAACGCTCGTGAAAGGTGCGGGTCTCTTCAAGCGACAGGTTTTTGATATCGGTGTCCCAACCGATGATCGGGTTACGGTAGGGGTGAACGGTAAAGGCATTGGCGAGAAGATTCTCATAAAGCATGCCGGAGGGACTGCTTTCGTAACTGCGCCGGCGCTCTTCACGGATGACTTCACGCTCGGTGTAAAACTCGCGCAACACCGCATTCCGCATGCGGTCACTCTCAATTGACGCCCATAATTCGAGACGATTAGAGGGGAGCGAAATCACATAGGAAGTCTGATCCTTGCTGGTAAACGCATTGTAACCGACGCCGCCGTTCTCAGCATAGATCCGCGAAAATTCGTCCTTGACGACATACTGTTGTTGCTTCTTGTTGAGCTCCTCAAGACTTTGCTGCAGACGTTCAATCTCCTTGACATCTGCATCGACCGTTGTTCGCAGCGCATCGAGACGATCACCGACCTGTTCAATTTCATCCAGCAACGGTTTTTCGGCTGCATAATCGGTGGTGCCGATCCGTTTCGTCCCTTTAAACAACATATGCTCAAGCAGATGTGCAACCCCGCGTGCATTTTCCGGATCATTCACCGCACCGACAGCGATACTGATATAAGCAGAGAACGTCGGCGAGTTGTGACGTTCAACCACAAGCAACCGTAATCCATTGCTAAATGTTGCTTCCCGCACTTTCTCTGAAAGTGTCGCAGCCAGAGACGACTGCACGACACAACTAAATAATAAAAAAAGTAAAATGACCCGTCGGCAAAAAAACATGGATACACATCTCCAATAGAGTCTGGAATTTAACGAAAAGTATACCTGAGACAATCACTACCGCTTACTGGTCGTGCCATCATGACTGCAGCGCTAATCCGGAGCAACTTCAAATCCGTATTTTTGCAATTTATAGCGCAAAGTTCCGCGCGGAACATTGAGGATTCGCGAGGTTTTCGCTACATTACTCCCGGTGATTGCCAACGCTTTTGCTATCAGATCACGCTCCACATTGTACACCACATCGTCAAGAACGATCCCCTCAGGCGGTATGGAGAAGCTTAAAGCTGCTGTTCTGGAAGGGGCCCTGCCCCAGATTTCAGATGGCAAACAATCGGGTCGGATAACCGCTTCGTTATGCATGATACAGATACGTTCCATAACATTGCGCAGTTCACGGACATTTCCCGGCCAGTGATAGCGGGTCAGCAAATCGATCGCCTCACGCGAAATTTCCCGTATCTTTTTATTCATGTCCGTCGCCATCCGGCGCAGAAAAAAATCGAGCAGTGGCACGATATCTTCACGGCGCTCCCGCAAGGGCAGCACGTGAATCGGGAACACATTCAACCGGTAATAAAGATCTTCGCGAAACTGTTTCGCCTCAATCGCCTCTTTCAGATTCCGGTTGGTCGCCGCAACAACCCGAACATCGATATCAATACTGCGGGTCCCCCCCAGTCGACGGATTTTACGATCTTCAAGCACCCGCAGTAATTTGACCTGCAGATTCATATCCATCTCACCAATTTCATCGAGAAAGATCGTCCCGCCATTCGCCTCCTCAAACAGACCGATCTTGCGGACTTTGGCATCAGTAAAAGCGCCCCGTTCGTGTCCGAAAAGCTCCGACTCCAAAAGATTGAATGGCAATGACCCGCAGTTGATCTCAATAAAGGGTCGACCTTTACGCGGAGACAGATTATGAATCGCCCGCGCCACCAACTCCTTGCCGGTTCCGCTCTCACCGGAGACGAGAACGTTGGCAGTGGTGTGTTTGGCAACCTCACTGATCTGACGGTGAATCTGGAGTAAAGCCGGGCTGGCACCGACCATCTCCGTCCCGACCAGTAACTGATGCCCTTTGTTATCACGGCGCAGATGACGCACTTCGCGACGCAGATTCTGCGTTTCAAGTGCCAGTCGGACAATCAGCCGAATCGCATCCGCTTTAAACGGCTTCTTGATATAGTCATAGGCGCCCATTTTTATCGCCTCAACCGCCGTCTCGACGGTTCCGTAGCCGGTAATAATGATCACCAGCAGGTCGGGGTCGATCTCGCGCAGTTGCCGCAACACGTCAAGCCCGCTGCGTGGGCCGAGATTGAGATCGAGCAATACCAGATCAACGTCTTCCTCGGCAACCTTACGTACAGCCTCCTCGGGTGACTCAGTCGAAAAAGGGCGGTAGCCATCTTCACCCAGAATGCGTTCGAGGTTTTCCCGGATAAACGCCTCGTCGTCAACTATGAGAATTTTTTCCATCGTAACAGTCTCACCCGGGACAGAGGTCACTCATCCAAAAGAAGGGGATATTTGATCAATACAATGTTGTGAAATCGGGGCGATTATAGGTGTGGAGAGACGGAAACGCAACCGCAAGCTGGTCAATTTTCGCCATCAGGCCTCTGGCGGAGCCCCCGGATTTATCAGATGATCGCAATCGCCTGCAACAAGAGGAAAAATCAGGGTAAACCTTGTCCCCACACCTGGCCGGCTATCGACCGTAATCCGGCCGCCATGATTGGATACAATATTATGGGTAATGGCCAGGCCCAGCCCGGTACCACCACCTTTTGTGGTGTAAAAAGGTTCAAAAATCATCGACAACTGGTCGGCGGAGATCCCTTCGCCACTATCGGCAATCATCACCTTCAAGACATGTTCATCGGCAGCGACCTGAACGCTAAGCTTTCCACCCTGCGGCATCGATTCAAGGGCGTTGTTGATCAGATTGAGAAAGGCTTGTTTCAGTTTGTCTTGGTCAAAAGAGAACAGCGGGAGTGGATCGGCAATCTCCTCAACGAGTTCCACCCGGCTCAACTCACATTGTCGACGGGCGAGAAACAGGGTATCACGCAAAACAACACCGATATCGCCAAGGCGCCGGTTGGTACTCGGGAAAGCGGCAAAACGGAGCAGTTCGCTCACCAGCCCTTCGAGACGTTCAATTTCCGATAACGACCGCTGAATCAAACCTTGGTCCTCAACCCGGCCAAGCAAACGATCATGCAGTTCGTCCAGCATCAAACTGACCCCGGTGAGGGGATTGCGAATTTCATGGGCTAAACCGGCCGACAAGCGTCCGAGGGAAGCGAGTCGCTCGACCCGCTCCATCTGTCGGCGCATTTCGACCCGCTCGGTCAAATCTTCAATCGTCAGCAGCCAGTCACGTGAACCACTGGTATCCAGAGGCAATGTAGCAACTCGATAAGTACGCAGAACCGCGTTTCTCTCAACATCGACGTAACGATGCCAGATCTTCCCCCCGGGCAAAAACCCTTCATCTATAACCGCAGCCAGAAGCTCCGGCCAGGCGTGTAAGGTACTGGCAAGGCTCGACTCGGCATCAACCGCCGGGATACCGAGTAACCGAGACGCCGGCCCGTTCAGGGAGGTTAAATTCAAGCTGGCATCAAGCGTCAATATCCCCATTTCAACATGTTCAAAGATTGCCTCTTTAAAATTTCGCTCCTGCAGGATTTCCAGGCGTGATCGCCGTAAATCCAGAAGTGAGCGCAATAACCGGGCACGTCTTTCGTTCAGCTCCCGGGCCATGTGGTTAAATGATTTTGACAAATCACTGATTTCATCCCGATTACTGACACTGAGTTCAGGGACCATCCGTCCGCGAGCCATACGCTTGGTCGCCTCAATGAGATCACGTAGTGGTTCGACAATCTCACGTGACATGCGCAGTGCTACAAAAAAAACAACAAGCCCGGTCAATAAAATCACAACGGCTGAACCACTGGCAAACCGGGAAATTTCTCGGCCAATCGCCTCGGAGGCGGCCAGTGCAGCACTATGAAACTGACTGACTTCAGCGCCGATGGTCACTCCGCCAAAAATCCCCCGCTGCGCATAAACCCCTTCCTGAAAAGGGATGGGCGCATAGGCCATGATTTTACGCAGACCACCAACGTTGGTGACATCAACAACCCCGGCGCGATCTGCCAAAACTTCATTGACCACTGCCGGGTAATTCGGATGAACAAAGCGCGCATTTAACAAATTAAAAGGGATACGACCGGTCTCGATCTCTTCGGCAGTTGACTGTTCAGAATAAGCAGGGATAAGACGGCCCCTTGCATCGAGACCACGAATGTCCCAGTATTTAGGATGGGTAATCATCCATCCCTCGTCGTCAAACATGAAAGCGTAGTTACCGCTATCATAGGAGGGGAAGACAACAAAATCATCAACGGTCGGAGTAATGTGCTGGGTCAACTCCATCAGGTGCCGGTGATCCAGCGATAAAACCACAACACCCTGCAATCGACCAGTTACATCGCGAACCGGCATCGCAAAACGTAAAACACCATGATAGCGCTGGCCGGTCACTGCAGTTTCAGGATTCAAAGCACCCTGAAGTTGCTCTTGCCGACTAACATGCCAACCGGTTAGGTGGGAAACATAAATTTTATCGTTTGGGAGCTGCCGGGCTTGAAGAAAATAATCTTCATTGAGGTAAGTCGTCTTAGCCGGGTCAGCAACATGACGCAAATCATCACTGATCTGCCCCTGAACGATCCGTAAACGTTCATAACCGTCAGCCGCAATAAAAGCAATTTCTTCGTACAGAGGGAGATTCACCCGCACCTCTGCCGGATGCTCATTCGTGCCGGAACGATACCAGATAGGCGAACGGTGCAAACGGAAAAACTCGAGATAGCGTTGCTCCGTCGGCGGCAGCAAGGCCAGGATTTTCAAATCCGCAGCCGCAGACCGCAACAGCTGCGAAACCTGCGTTGCCACCGTCACAGCGCGTAGTTTAAGGGCATGCGCGGCCTGATCATCAAGAGCGGTTTCGGCACTACGACGCAACAACCCCTCCACCGTCTGCAAACTACGACTGGAGTTGATGGTCAAAAGGACAAGTGGGATCAGGGAGATCGCCCAGAAGGCGAAAAGAACTCGTTTACGGAGATTCAGTCGGCGCATGCCGCGATTATAAATGAAGCAACAATCAGACAACAGCCTTAATTAACAGATTGATCTCAGTTAGCATCACGTTTGCGCATAAAGAGCAGACGGGAATTAATCGCCAACGGCAGGACTTCAGTGTGGCGGCGAAGAGCCGCTTCAAGCGTCGGCCCGTCGTTGATCACAACGTCGGCTTCGTCAAGCATCGTTTTGGCGATATGGCGTCCATCAGGCAGGCTGAAGACCTGGACCTCATACTCGACCGCACCAATTGGAATTTGGCATTTGTGAACAAGAGTTTCCATCCCCGTTATCCTCTCTACTCAAAGCTTGAGCCGACAAAAGCAACATGCCATCACATAGTTGCTAACATTGAGCAAGTTCCCTGCCAAAACTCAGGAAAAGAAGAAGATCTACTATAACTTACTGGAGTAATTGATAAACAGATTAGAAAAAGTGTTGTGGAAAATATCTGGCAGGGAAAAAACGAGGGGTTTCCAGTGAAAAGACAGAATTTATTTGCGGCGACTAACGACGTAGTCAGCGACAACCTCCAGAGCGGAGCGGGACTCACTGGCGGGAAAGATCTGCAAGTGGAGCTTGGCGCTGGCGGAAAGTTGCGCAGCACGTGTTTGAGTATAGCCAATGCCATCGTAACGATGGATCAGTTCGATAACCGTCTGCAGATCACTATCACTCAAAGTCTCCATGGCGACGATCTCGGCGACACGCTCGCGCTCAACGGTCGTTGCCTGGCGCAGGGCATGAATCAGCGGCAATGTCATTTTGCCCTCTTCAAGATCATGACCTGATGTCTTACCAAATTCAGCTTGATCAGCAACGTAATCCAAAGCATCGTCCATGAGTTGAAAAGCCACCCCGATCTCCATTCCGAAGGCGGCCAGAGAAGCAACATCCTTTGGCGGCAGTCCACCGAGGACTCCGCCGACTTCGCAGGCCGCCGCAATCAGAATAGCGGTCTTGTCACGCACCACATGTAGATACTGTTCTTCTGCCAGATCGAGATCACAGGTGCTGATTAGTTGCTGAACTTCACCCTCCGCCATCTGGGTTGTTGCATCAGAAAGAATGCGCAGTATTTCCAGATTTCCAGCTCGCACCATGATGGAGAAGGATTTGGCAAACAAGAAATCGCCGACCAGAACCGACGCTTCATTCCCCCATACCGCGTTGGCCGAATCCTGTCCTCGGCGCAATACGGCGCCGTCGACAACGTCATCATGCAACAACGTTGCGGTATGAATAAATTCGACGACACTGGCCAGACCGATGTGCTGCGCCCCCTGGTAATTTGCAAGCCGCGCTGACAGCAGGAGCAGAATCGGCCGCATCCGTTTGCCACCACTACCAAAAACATACTCCCCCACCTTACGGATCAGATAAACGTCCGAGGCAAGATCCTGCTTAAACTGTTGTTCAACCTTTTTCAGGTCATCATGCAGAAGCGAGAGTACACGGTCCATCGGTATCAATCCCTGATAAACATGAACGGTCCACTTGAACCGCAGTAAAGTCAAAAAAGTGCGCTTATCCTATAGACACATCATCAGGTCTGTCAAAGGATTTTTCCCCGCTGACCAACGGGATCTGCAAGCGAAAACAGGCACCCTCGCCGACCGAAGGGCATAAAGTCAAACGACCGCCTATCTCCTCGATCAATTTGCGACAAAGAGAGAGGCCAAGGCCAGTCCCTTCGCCACTGGCCTTGGTCGAAAAATAAGGCTCGAAGATTCGAGTACGAAGTGCCTCCGGGACGCCAGGTCCCGTATCTGAAACTTCAAGAATAACCGCATCCGATACCTGGAAAAGAGACAGCACGATCTGACCTGTACCGTCCATGGCTTGCGCGGAATTCAGTAACAAATTGACCATGATCTGTCGCAACTGATCGGCATCGACGATCACAGAATCGATATCCTCATCAGCAGGAATCAACGATATACGAACATCACGAAATAATTTTTGTGGTTGCAGTGAGGCGATGGTGTCGGTCAACAAGCGCTTCAGATCAACGCTGGTCCGCTGTGGGCTGGGAGTCCGGGCAAAGCCGAGCAGACCGCCGGTAATCCGTCGGCAGCGACGGCATTCTTCTATAATACCGAGCAGATCATCGCGGCGTGGGTCCCCGACCGGAAACTCATCCGTAAGCAGTTCCGCATAACCGAGAATGATGCCGATGGGATTATCGATTTCATGCGAAACCCCGGCGGCAAGTTGACCGATGGCGGCAAGACGTTCTGAACGAATCAGTTGTTCCTGTACCTGACGCAAATCATCGTAGGATTTTTCCAGATCAATATTCTTTGCCGTTAGTTCACTCCGACTGCGTTGAAGGCTGTCGGCCATTTCATTAAACGCCTGAGCCAAGGTGGCTATTTCATCATAACCATAAGGAGTAAGCCGTGTCTGCAGATCGCCCTGACCAATAGCACGTGCCCCGGCGGTCAAGCGGGTGATTGGTCGTGAAACCCGACGGGCAATGCCGGCGGCAAGAAACAAGGCACCTAAAAGGGCCATAAATCCAACCTGCAAAAACGCCATTCGCATCTCTCGTACCCAGCGATCGACAGAATCGAAAGAGATGAGAAATCGAACGGCAACGGTCTGTTCTCCGGTTGGACCAAATGCTGGTGTAATCAGGTCGAGCAATCGGCCGCCATCGGTCAGATAAATCGTCTGCTGGGTCGGTCTCGGGATGCGTAAACGCATCGACAAATCATTGGCATCGCTCAAAACTCCCTCGAGGGATAGATCAATATAATCCGGAAAGGGTGGGGACTCGAACAATAAGCGGCCACTGGGAGAATAGACCGCAAAACGGACCAGATCGCGATTGAACCCGAGAAAGTCGTACATGCCGGCGAGATGAGCAGCATCAGGCTGAGGGAAGCTGCCACGAAATTGCTTGAGGATTTCCGGTGACGAAAAACGAGCAAATGAGACGCTTTGACTGCGGAGGTAATCCTCCCATTGGCGCGACTGGTTCCGCTCCAGCGCAAAAAATGCTGCAAACAGAACCACGGCCAATGTTGTCCCAATATAGAAGAAAAATGCCCGACCCAACGTCGACTTCATTTTATCACTCTTTCTTTAACCCCAGTAAAAATCGTTCTATTGCGGCCTCCCACGTGCTAAAATTCCGCGTATTGATCAACAGGAGACGATTATCATGGCACACAATTTCCTCGACCTGCTACGAAAGCGGCGCAGTATTCGCGTTTTTGCTCCCCACCCTCTCCCACCAGCCGCTATTACTGCCCTGCGCGAAGCAGCTTTGCGGTCACCGACCTCACGGGGCACGAACCCCTGGCAGTTTATTTTCAGCGATGACCCGGAGCTTATCGCGCGACTTTCCCGGGCTAAAACACATGGATCGGCCTTTTTGGCCGGGGCGCCGCTGGTGATAGTTGTCTGTGCCGATGAATCCGCCTCGGATGTCTGGGTGGAAGACTGCTCAATCGCAGCGACCACACTGCATTATATGGCCACCGCTCTGGGCCTCGGCAGCTGTTGGGTGCAGATTCGAAACCGCCAGCACAGCAGTACCGAGTCATCAGAAGACTATCTTAAATCTATCCTTGGTATTCCGGCGCAGATCAGAATTGTCGCGATGGTCGGTATTGGGATGCCGGCCGAAAACAAACCGGGCCACCCGGAAACAGAGTTATTGCTAACGCGGATTCACCACAATCATTACCAGGAGAATTAATCGCCGGTTATCCTGCGCACAGGCACAAACACTCCAAGCGCATGATCAAGGCGGTAACTGCCTGCATCCCAGATACTTTCGACCATTGCCCAGTCCAGATGGGTCTTTTTCATCTCGATTGACGTCACCGATGCATCAAGGGCCTCACTGTCATCAATCACCAGATCCGCGTTAATATCTGCCCAATGAAACGGAGCAACCCGGATCTGTTCATCACCACTAACAGACGATGTACGATTGCCCCCATTCTGACTCACGACCACTTCACCGCGAAACAGAGCCAAAGCAGTGTCTGATTTTGAGCTGACGCGAATCAGATAGCTGATCTGCAGCGGCGCCCCACCCGTCGCCGGCGATACGATCCAGCGAGCCATGCCATTGTGATTATCAAGACTGGACGGAGGCGGAGCCGCTTCAACAATTTCCCAACCAGCAGGAAAATTTTCGCGCAGCACTAATCCATCAACGGTCTGTGCTGCTTCAAGATGCAAGCGAACCGGAATCACCTGACGCGGTGCCGCATAGGCAGGCAACAGGCGCTGCACAGCAACTACCGAACGTACCGGCCCGGTGGGCCACAGCAAAAAAACCGCAACCAGACTGGCGGCAAGGAGAACCGCAACCACAACATAAATCATGGGAAAACGGGATGAACGCTTCATCTGCACCGGTTGAACCGCATCAGCAGCGCGCAGGACTTCCTCAACCGCAACTTCAAGTGCGTCGGCCAGTTGAACCGCATTCTCGCGCCGCACACTGGGGTAACGATTGTTTTCCCAGCGTGACACGGTATCGGTCGTGACCCCGACCACTTTAGCGACATAAAGCTGTGTCAGCCTTTTCTCTTCCCGAATCCGCCGAATTGCTTCGCCGTCCAGTCGCACCCTGTTCTCTTCCATACCGTTATCTCCTCATCGGCATGCTAACAAAGCGCCACTCGCTGTGCAAAAGAAATATATCGGGTTGCAACAACCCGACATTGGAATAAGAAATTGTGGCAACAAGCATTGATAACTATGCAGAACCACGTGTCTTCAACCCGACATCGACAGACACTTCACCCGATGTCAACTGACAACAACTTTTTCTGACGTTAGGGTAAAGCCAAACACGGGACGAAGAATGCCCCACCAACCCTCAAACAGGAAAAGGAGTTCACCATGAAACGCAGCCTCGCTCTCATGATCACCATCAGCCTGCTCAGTCTCGGAATCAGTGCCTTCGCGGACAATGGCCCGAAAGAAATCAAGTTAGACAACAAACGTGGCACAGTCACCTTTGATCACCAGCTACACCAGACCACCAGCGACTGCGCCGTATGTCATCACAAAGGGATGGAAGTCCCGGCCTGTCGCTCCTGTCACGATGGCACCAAGGCACCATTAGCGAAAACCGTATTTCACAGCCTATGTAAGGACTGTCACAAAAAAAGTGGGTCTGCAAAAGTAAAGGGTGAATGCGCAGAGTGCCATCAAAAAGGCTAGGATAAAACCACTATCAATACTTGCACTAAACACTCATCCCCGCAAAATTGCGGGGATGAGTGTTCTAATACATTTTTTTCTTGCATAAACCAAAGCATTAGGTTAGCTTCAAAGAGAGCTTTGGCTGGTAACAGCTAAAGTTTTTTGACCCTGTACACACCCCCCCTCCGTGTACAGGGTCTTTTTACGTCTAGCACTCGTGTTCATGAGCTGAATTCACCCGATCACTGCTTTTCAGCGCGAATATCACCCAGACCAATGATGTCCATAATCAACCCCCGCAACGGTCGGTGGTCTGTGTCGAGTTCAAAATAAATCACTCCGTCGCGCGTATCAAAAATCTCCTGATCCACCTGTGCCCGGCACAATATGGCATTATCTGCAAAAAAGGAGCCGGGCGCATCGCGTCCCGTAACCACTTCAATCCGAATAAGCCCAATCCCTTCACCACTAAATGCTTTCACGTCATAGCGCCGGCCAACTTCAATCGGCCCGTACACTTCTGATGCAAAATTGAAAAATGCGGTCAAAATATCGACCGGAAGCTCTTCACCTTCAAGCTCGATCGTCTTGCTCCACATGACTTTTCCATCACCGTGCTTTTCGATTACGACCTGACGGGATTCAAGATCAAAACGGTAAAGTTTTCTACGGATTTTCTTGTTTTTACCGGTTCCTTTATCAATTTTCGATTCATGTGTCAGCGTCTGCAAACGACCGTCCGGCAAAAGCTGCATCCGGGTCTCATAACTCTGAATGCGGTCATTGGTCAGCCAGGCTGTCACCCCCCGCGTCTTACCAACCAGACGTGCCAGATAGATATTCGACTCCGACTCACGTTCAAAAGTGAACATGCCGTCTGCGACACGATCCAGCCAAAGAAAACCGATATGATAGCGCAGATCGGTACCGACAAAACCAGCGATAGGGATTGATGATGTGGCTGAAGCAGACACAGGAGCCATCAATAAGAACGTTATGGAGCAGACCAGCAGAACTCGCATCATAGATAAAAACCTTATAAAGAATAGGCAACGGGACAGATGAGTTCAATAAGCAAATATCTCACGTAAAGACTTTACCCTTTACTTGTCAATCTGTCGACAACAGCACTTCATTTAAAAATTCCAGCTTGACAAGGCGATTCAGCCCCAACTAAGATTGCAAAACAAATATTCATATATTTAAATCAGGGGTATGGAAGGGGTTGAAAAATGGCACAGGTTGAATTCAACAAGGAACACAGTTACGAGCGGGAAGCTGAAATCCTCAAAGTCCTCGGTCACCCGATCCGGCTCAAGATTGTCGCCGGCTTGATGTCAGAGAGTTGCAACGTTAAAAAGATCTGGGAATGCCTTGAGTTGCCGCAGGCAACAGTGTCACAACATCTGGCCCTGCTCAAGAACAAAGGGATCATTGAAGGCCAGCGCAATGGCGTTGAGGTCTTCTACCGGGTGACCAGCGCCCCGGCGAAAGAGATTGTCAGCGCCATCTTCGGCGCCCCGCTCTGCATCCCGACTCCGTAATCGATCAGAAACACCCGGTAGCGTCTGTAGCACCGGGCTTGATTCCCATTCCATAGATGACACGGTAAGAGGCCTTCAACCCTTCCGCTGTTTGATGGCGGGTTGAATAAAGTTCCTCCATTTTCATCATCACCCGGCGCGGGAAGAGCCCTGATGGTCGCTCCCGGGTTGCGTTCTGTGCCCCGATCCGTTTCAGTCCTTGCAGCAATTGCCGGAAATCGGCATGCATCTCCTGTTCAATCTCCACCCGACAATCGATTTGAGCAAAACAGGATACGGATAGCGCCGCCGTAACCTCGCCAGGTTCCGGGAAAGACTGAAAGTGTGACACGCGCTGACTGGCGCAATGCGTCAACGCATCCTGAAACACGTTGCGCAACTCTGCCAGCGTCCCGTCGCCGAACATGGCAAACAGAAAAGCCCCCCCCGGTTGCAGCACCCGGTAGCACTCGGCAAAAGCTGCCGGCAGATCACCGACCCATTGGTACATGGATGCCGACAGAATCAGACCGAGGCTGGCATTTTTAAATGGCAACGACTGTGCATCGGCATCGACCGCCAGACAATCGGCAATTCGACTGCTGGCAGCACGCGTCATATCATGGGCCAGATCACTGACAATCACCCTGCTTTGTGGATGGATCTGCAGAAAATGATCGGCAACCTCACCGGTACCGGTCCCAAGATCAAGCACCGGCGCCGAAAAAACCATCGGCAGTCCCTCAATTAGACGGGTCACGACCCGCTTCTGCACCACAGCATAAAGATCATATTCATCCGAATGCCCGGCAAAGTGACGGCGAACTTGAGCAACATCGATCTGCGCTGTCATGCGGCTAAAAACCCCTTCCACAACTTGACACTCTCTTCCGGTTGCGAAAGGAACGGAGCATGGCCAACGTTTGACCAGCAGACCCCCTCCCCGTGCGGCAAACGCTCTGCCAAAATACGGCCGGCGGCAGGGAGGGTAATTTCATCAAGGGCGCCGTAATGGACCAGTGTCGGCAGATCAATTCCGGCAAGGTCGGAGCGCAGGTCGGTGTTGCGCAGAAGATCAAGACAGGCAAGAACATCGGTTGCAGCCGGAAGCTGACCAGAACGGACTGCAAAGCGAATGATCTGACGGTAACGTTCGCGTGGCAGCGCTTCGCCATTAAACATTCGGGCAAAAAAATCACTCATGGTCAGTTCATAGGCACGCCGCAACTGGCGCTCCATGGCTCGAACCTGGGTCTCCGGCAAGCCGGCGAGCCAGTCGGGCGCGGCAACAAAACGTGGGGTTGTTGCCACCAGCAACAGCTTTTCAACCGTCATCATTCCGGACGAAGCCCAATGCAAAGCAAGTTGCCCCCCTAAAGACCAACCGAGAAGAGCGCAGCGATCAATGCCCAGATGGGCTCGCCAATCATCAAGATCGGCGATCAATCCAGGCAAGGTATAAGACAAAGCCGGTTCCGAAGCGCCATGACCGGGAAGATCAGGGCAGAGAACGGTGAAGTCGTCAGCCAATAGTGGCATGATTTCGGCAAAGACCGCCGATGACATCGCCCAGCCATGCAGCATGATCAGCGGTGGGCCGCTGCCGGCTGTGCGCCAGGCCAAATGTCGACCGTCAGGCAAGGAGCAGGTCAGCATGGGGGGATCTCACGTAGCGTGGCAAGGATTGACGTCGCGGCCTGCTCCAACTCATCGGCGCGGTGTGTCGCCATCAGGGTTGCCCGCAAACGGCAGCTTCCAACCGCAACGGTCGGTGGTCGCACCCCCTGCAGCAGAATGCCGTCGGCGAGCAGTTGTGCCGCCGCCTGCTGCGTACGCTCGGGAGTCCGGGTCAGAACCGGGATAATCTGGGTCATGGTCGCCGTCAATTCAGCGCCGCCAGCCTGCAACGCAGCGACAAACAGCTGCTGGTTGCTCGCCAGTTTTTGCCGCAATTGTGCCCCTTCCATTGAGTCAACAATATCAAGGGCGGCGATTGCCGCAGCCGGCACCGATGGAGGCAGACTGGTTGAATAGATAAATGGTCGACACCGATTGATCAGCATATCGATAGCGGCCTGTGGTCCTGCCAGATAGGCGCCAAAGCCGCCCAGTCCCTTGCCGAGGGTCCCCATATGCAGATCGATGCGTGCCAGACAACCGCACGCTTCACCGCTGCCGCGACCGGTCGCACCGAGAACCCCGGTGCCATGAGCATCATCGACCAGTAGCAATGCATCCTCAGCCTCCTTGAGATCGCAGAGAGCAGCAAGGGGCGCAATGTCACCATCCATACTAAAAACACCATCGGTTACAATCAACCAGCGCCCTTTCCGTTGCGGACGCTCTTTCGCCATCAACCCGGCAAGAGCAGCGACGTCACCATGCGGGTAGACGAGCGTTTTTGCAGTTGATAGCCGGCAGCCATCGATGATCGACGCATGATTGAGCGCGTCGGAAAAGATCACATCGTCAGCGGTAAAAAGCCCGGAGATAATGCCGGTATTGGCTGCATAACCACTATTAAACAGCAGTGCTGCCGGGGTCTGTTTGAAGGCAGCCAGGCGCTCCTCAAAGGCGGCATGCAAGGTCATTGAGCCGGAAAGCAGACGACTGCCGCTGCTGCCGACGCCATAATCGATCGTCGCCCGACAAGCGGCCTCAATCAGGGCCGGATGATTGGCGAGACCAAGATAGTTGTTGGAGCAGAGCATCAGAACATCCCGACCATCCAGACCGACATGCGCCCCCTGCGGTCCGGACAGCGTACGCAGGCGGCGCCGCATATCGGTCTGATCCAGATGTTCCAGATGTCGGGTCCAGTCCTGCGTCAAGGTTCCTCCCGGTGGACAGCGCCTATAGTCGTGACCAGAAACGGAGTCTGCTCGAGAAAATGGATGGCCGAGGCCGGGTCGCTGCCGGCTGCCAGAAAAAAAGCCCGACCGCCCCTTGAATCGCCCATATTCTTCAACTGCGGGATGCGCAGGTATCCGCCACTTTTGGACGCAACGTAGCCAGCGGTATAATCGGGATCATCTGACCAGCAGAGTTCCGCGATCACCGCCGGGGCAGCCAGCACCTTTGCCGACAGAACCAGCGCCTCACGAGTGCGGTGATGGGTCAGGGCATGCGCGGCAAGCAAACGTTCACAATCGACCTTTGTCGCCGAGGTCACACCAAACCGGGTAACACGTACGCCACGGCTCTGATCGGGCTCCAGACGTTCCCCACTTCCGGCATCAACCAGCATGGCACCACGCATGACGCCGCCATCCGGCGCCGCGCCAGCAGCGATCGCGACAAGAGCCCGGTTAGCTGCGAGCAGAGAAACGCCTGACTTCTGCAGTTCGCTCAAGGCTCGCTGCCGGCCAGCAGCAACATCCACAACCGATGCCAGCGTCAGGTCAGACAGACGACCGGTGACCAGAGCTGCGGCATCGACCTGATCGATCGTAACCGACACAGACTGCGGCAGGTGCGTCCAGGCGCGACGCAACATGGTCTGTGCGGCAGACCCAACTTCGGTTCCCAGCACCAAATCTTCAGCCCCGGAAAGGTGGCGCTGATCCCGACTGGCGTGCATGCGGACACTAAAAAGAGTGGAGTTTATAACCATGAAGATCCTGATGGTGAAATCGCAGCTCAAAACTGCCTGTTTGGCCGGCCGACACTAGCATGCAGCGTGGGCATTGTCAACCAATCGCAGCACCTGAGTTGACAAGAAATCGAAGAAAAAAGGGCTCAATAATAGAACAAAAAGTCATCGTAAAACTTCCACGCAAAACAATTGACGACGCCGCAAAAACTTTTTACAGACATCGCATCCATGCTACAGTGCACAGCGCTTGACAATAGATTCCCGGCTCAGGAGACCCCAGTGTCACCAACCTTCCAGATTCTACTGCTTAAAGGTGCCTTTACCGTCTACCTGTTGGCGACGGTGCTCTCACTGTTAAACACCCGCCGACATTCGCAGCCTTTACAGCGCACAATCTTCTGGCTTTTTACCAGTGCTTTTACCCTGCACACTCTCTGCCTGCTCGGGCGCTGGTACGTTGCCGGCTACCTGCCGGTCACCAATCTGTTTTCAACTCAATTCTTCTTTAGCTGGACTCTGGCGGCGACCTATCTCTATTTTGAGCTCCGTTACCGGATTCAGTCCAGTGGCCTGTTTGTCATCCTCCTTACCCTGCTATTACTGGCCAGCGCCATGCCGCGCGATCCGGCAATTCCACCATTGATTCCAGCTCTTGACACCCCACTGTTCACCTTACACATTATCTTTTCCTTCGCTGGCTATGCCCTGTTCGCCATGGCCTTCTCCCTCGGCGTTCTCTACCTGCTGCAGGTGCGCTTAAAGTCGGCTTTATTGCCGAATCTGAGCGAGCTGCGCAAGATGAACGAGGAGGCCATCTTTCTCGGTTTTGCCCTGTTTACCCTCTGTATGATTTTCGGCAGCATCTGGGCACAGGTGGCCTGGGGCTACTACTTCTCCTGGAATATAAAAAGTGTCTGGTCGTCCATCGTCTGGCTGTTTTACGGGGGCATGTGTCATGCGAAGTTTGTTCGCCGTTGGCAGGGTAGCGGTTACGCCTGGCTCTCCATCGCCGGTTTTGGCGTCGTTCTCTTCACCTATCTCGGCATCGGCTTGCTGATGTCGAGCAACCATCCTCTGGATTAGCACTATGTTGACGCGTTTGTGGTCGTGGTTCTGCTCCCTGAAGGTGGCAATTGTTCTGGCCTCTCTGGTAACCGCTATCGCCATAGCCGGTTCCCTGCTGATGCATTTCAATCCACAAATCTTTGCCGGTCTCGACACTTATGGTTTTGGCGACTGGCATCGCAATTTTGGTCGCAGAGCCCCCCTGCTCGCCAGCTGGTTTTACCTCACCGGTGCCTTGATTCTGTTACTTGCCGTCAATACGGCTTGCTGTTTTATCGACTGGTTGCTGCACATCCGTTCGCGCTGGCGCAAAATCGGGGAGTACCTGATCCACCTCGGCTTTGCACTGGTGGTCTTCGCCTACTTCTGGGGGAGCTTCGCCGGCAGTCGCGCCCAGCTCAGTCTGCGTCCCGGCCAGCTTCAACCTGTTGCGTTTCAACCTGGTTATTTTCTGCGACTGGAATCTATTGAACCGGTTATCGGTGTCAGCGGTCGCCCGGTCGACCTGTTACACAATCTTTCCGTTTTTCACGGCGACACCTTGACACAGACCACAACCCTGCATGCCAACACGCCCCTGTTTCTCGGCACGGTTACCATCGTCGCCAGCGGCAGCGGCCAGCAGGTTGTCGGCTACAACGCTATTCTTCCGGATCTCGGCCATGCGGCCGATCTGATCCCCGGAGCGCTTATCCCGTTGGCGGGTGCAACCCGACTCCAGATCAACGATATTAGAAACGACGGAAATAACCCGCATTTCAATCTCACCCTGGTTGACGCAGATATCATCCTGTGGGAGGGCTGGTATACCCTGCAGCAGGCACTGCCGGATCCCTTACGTAAAGCCGGGTTCCACCCCATCATCCGTCAGTCTCTAATGATGTACACCAGCGAGTTAACCATTAATAACGACCCCGGCCGAAAGTTGGCCCTGCTCGGTGGCATTTGTTTAACCATTGGAGTGCTGATCGCCTTGTTCTCCTTCTACGCCAAACGCCGCCGTGGTGACCGACCCGATATTGCCTGACTCAGATCCCCGCTAAGCAGAACATTTTCCTTCGAATATGCTATAGTTACGACACTTATTTTAACAACAGGGAAAAAATGAATAGCGAACAACGCATACTGATCGTTGATGAATTAGATGACCGCCGCAAACAATTGCGCCTGCTGCTGGAGACGCACAAATGTACTGTGGTCGAAGCTGCGAACTGCGAAGATGCTCTGGAACTTTTGATCCAGCTCGATATTCATCTGGTCCTGACCGAAACTGAACTGCCGACCATGAGCGGCCTTTTTTTACTCCAGAGGGTCAAAACCCGACATCCCGAGACTGAAGTCATCCTGTTAACCAACAATGCTTCATCCTTCAACCTGCTGCAGGCCCTGCGACTCGGCGCTTACGACTTTATTGTTCGCCCAATTGACACCGGAGAAATCCTCGACAAGGCACTGGAGCGCGTTTTTGCCCATATTGGCATGCGAGCAGAAAATGCTCAGCTCGTACGGGAGTTGGAGCGACAGAACAACGGTCTTCAACACGCCCTCAAACTCCTGCAGGCGATTAATACATCGATGGAGCAAGTCGCAGCCGCAACCGACGTTCTCGATGTTTTCAAAGCCCTGCTCACATCTGCAGTGCAGACGATCAGTGCCAGAAGTGGATTTATTGCCCTGCTCGATCAGCGCAGCGGACAACTTAAGCTCAAAGCCGGCTGTGGCATCAGCGCCGGCATCTGTCGTCGCTATGCCGACGGCATCCCCGACGGATTGACCACCGAGCTGTTCCGACGTGGGAAACCGCTTCTGGTGAGTGAAAAACTACCGCCAAAGCTGTTTGACCTCGCACGCAACGCCGAATTAAGCGATCTACTCGCCGGACCGGGTCTGCTGGTCGCACCGCTGCGTTTCCTCAAACGGGAAGTCGGCGTCCTGGTCATAAGCGGTCACCGTGATGAATCCGAATTCACCGAGCATGAGCTCCACTTCCTGATCCAGATTGCCCACCATGCCTGCCTGGTTCTGGAAAAGACCGGCGAGATATATCAGCTGAAGAAAAAAATCAAGAAAGTGCCGGATACCCCGGCTAAACCGGCATGACGTCCGCACCCTTTTCATCACCTTCCGGCTTTGTCCCGGCCAGCGAAGATGCCCCCCTCGTCCATCGCCTGTACGCCTTTCCGTTTACCGCCGGGCTCACACCCGCCGGACTGGCAACACTGGAACAGGCTTGTCGACCGTTGCACTTCAGCCAGACTCAGCCCCTGCTCACCGCCGGCCAAAGCTGCTCAGCCCTGCTTCTGCTCGAACGGGGCAGCATTCGGGTCAGCAAAAGTACCGAAAGTGGCCGCGAGATCCTGCTTTACCGGGTTGACCCCGGCGAATCGTGTGTACTGGGCACCACCTGTTTACTGCGTAACACCGATTACCCGGCCGAGGCCGAAGCCCAGGCCGGCAGCAGCGCCCTGGCGGTTAATGCCGAAACCTTCCGCTATTTGCATGATCACGAACCAGCCATCCGCCGCTTTGTCATGGATCTTTACGCCCAGCGTCTCGAAGAGATGATGCTTCTGGTCGAAGCAGTCGCGTTCCGCCGCATGGACGAACGTCTTGCCGAACTGTTGCTACGCACCGGTCGCATCGACGCCTTTACCTGTCGACCGATTACCATGACTCACGAAGCCATCGCCGCCGAGTTGGGCACCGCCCGCGAAGTAGTATCGCGACTGCTCAGTCAATTTGCCGACGAAGGGAGCATCGCCCTTGAGCGCCGCAATATTCGGATCCTCAACCCGGCTCGCCTTGAAACCAGCGTCCAGTCATAAAAATAGCCTGAATGTGACTACGGTCACAGAACTGTACTGCTATCTGGCTTAACCTCCAGTTACAAACGAATCATCCCTAAGTAACAGGAGGTATCTTTATGAAACAAAATGTCGGAACATTTGATCGCATTGCCCGTCTCATTCTTGGCATCGGCCTGATCGGATTCGCCTTGATCGCCGAAGGCTCCATCAGCAAGTTCGGCTGGATCGGCGTAATCCCCCTGCTGACCGCCTTCATCGGCTTCTGTCCAATCTACACCCTTATCGGCGTTAAAACCTGTTCACGCAAAAAATAATAAAAAAAGTGGCCATAAAGACTAAAGAAACGCCTGCTGATAACAGCGGCGTTTCTTTAGTCTTGACCGACAAGTTGGGGCAACACACGAAATTTAAATGTTACTGAAATGAGCGAATTTTCTGTCTTAGAACTTTCCTGAAACCACTCCCCAAAACATTATTCAAATCAAGAAAACAAAACTCCGTAAATCCAAAATCCAACCCCAGCCAGAAAAACCACCAGCAAAAGCCAGCCGAACACTCGTAATTTTGAACCTGAAACCTCAACCTCTTCCACTTCAGGCAAAATCTCAGGTTCCGGTGGCGGAGTAAACTGCTTTGCCTGTTGTTGCTGGCGGAATTTTTCAACCAGAACTCCGCAGGCAATGCAGACAGCACTCTTTACTTGACGCTCGCCACATTTAGGGCAGGTCATTTTTTCAATATGGACCACTGTAGGGTGATGCGAAACAGCGAAGGCATCGACCGCATCCATCTGGATTTTGATCTCCGGCACGTCCTCCTCTATTTCACAGACGATCCCGGCACGAGCAAGAGCCGCCTTGTAACGATCTGCCGCTTTTTCATCGAGATCGGTTTTAAAGATGAAGGGGAATCCGGAAAAAACCTTGGCGAGCATCTCTGCGTCGTACTTGCAAAGTTCCTTGATATTTCTGCGCACTTCGTCCGCGCGATAGCCCAGAGATAATTCACCATTGGTCACAATTTTGAATTTGGTCATGCGCCACCCTACATCGTTAATTGAGAATCAAGGCAATGCCCATTTTTCTCTAAGGTTCGACGACAATCCACACTGCTCCCGCACCCGACTGGCGATACCAACGGCGTCGATACCGTAGCGGGACCGCAGCTCAGATTGTGAACCCTGTTCAACAAAATCGTCTGGCAGGCCAATCAACGTGGTTGGCACCTGAACACCCCGTTCAACCAGTAGCTCCATGACCGCCGACCCAAAGCCACCTTGCACCACATTCTCTTCAACCGTCAGTAATCGTCCATATTTCTGCGCGGCAGCAACGATCAGTTTTTCATCGAGGGGTTTAAGAAAACGGGCGTCGATAACCGCGACCTCTACCCCCTCCCCGGCCAGAATCGCGGCTGCGTCCAACGCTTCCTGTACAGAAATGCCGATAGCGATAAGCAGCGCATCTTTGCCATCGCGCAGCAACTCGCCTTGCCCAATTTCGAACGGCTGCGGATCGTCCAGTAAAGTCAGCCCGCTGCCACTGCCGCGCGGATAGCGATAAGCAAAAGGGCCATCATATGCCGCTGCGGTCACCATCATCCGCTGCAACTCGACTTCGTTCCGCGGTGCAGCAAAAACAAGATGCGGAATGTGGCGCATAAAGGAGTGGTCGAAAACACCGTGATGGGTCGGACCATCGGCACCGACCAGCCCACCGCGATCAAGCGCAAAGGTGACCGGCAGTTGTTGCAGGCAGACATCGTGCAGAACACTGTCGTATGCGCGCTGCATAAAAGTAGAATAGATGGCGCAAACCGGCTTTAAACCCTGCACGGCGAGTCCGGCGGCAAAGGTGACGGCGTGCTGCTCGGCGATACCGACGTCAAAAAATCGCTGGGGATAGGCTTCGGCAAAAGCTTTCAATCCGGTCCCCTCAGCCATGGCCGCGGTGATGGCAACAATCCGTGCATCCTTCTCAGCCAACTTGACCAAAGTCTCACCGAAAATCGCCGTGTAGCTTGGCGGACCGACGGTCTTGGAGACGGCGCCGGTTTCACGGTCGAAAGGGCCGACGCCGTGAAACAGCGACGGGTTGATTTCGGCCGGAGGATAACCCTTCCCTTTTTTGGTCATGACATGGACCAGTATCGGGCCGTCCATGCGCGAGGCGTTCTCAAGCATCTGAATCAGCTCTTCGAGGTCGTGGCCATCAACCGGGCCGACGTAATCAAAGCCGAAGGCTTCAAACAGCATTCCAGGTGTCAGAAATCCTTTAACCGATTCCTCAACTTTTTTTGCCAACCGACGAAGATCCTTGCCGATTTTCGGCACACTGTCGAGCAGGTTTTCGGTCTCGCGTTTCATACGTACAAAAAAATCAGAGGTGAGACGTTTGCTGAAAAAAGCGGAAAGGGCACCCACATTGGGCGAGATCGACATGTCGTTATCGTTGAGGATGACCAACATGTCCTTGTTCAGATGACCGGCCTGATTCAACCCTTCAAAAGCGATCCCAGCGGTCAACGAGCCATCACCGATAACCGCCACCACCTTCTCGCTGCTGCCGCGGATACCGCGTGCTGCCACCATGCCGAGGGCCGCCGAGATCGAGGTGCTGGAGTGGCCGACATCGAAACAGTCGTGCTCACTCTCCTTCCGTTTTGGAAAGCCACTGAGGCCGTCAAGCTGGCGCAAAGTGGCAAAACGATCAATACGGCCGGTGAGCAGTTTGTGGGCGTAGGCCTGATGGCCGACATCCCAGACTATTTTGTCGACGGGGGAATTAAACACGCGGTGCAGGGCGATGGTCAGTTCAATAACGCCGAGCGAGCTGGCAAGGTGCCCGCCGTTAGCGGCGACGACAGTGATAATCTGTTCCCGCAGTTCATCACCAAGTCGGCGCATATCCACCGGCGTCATCGTCTTAAGGCGAGGCAACAGTTCAGGGTCGGACAACAGCGGAAATTCAGAAGAAGTCGAAGTGTTCACGAGGTCCTTTCGACAATGTAGTTAACAATTTGCCGTAACGGATCGGCACCAGGTCCGAAGTCATCCAGGGTCTGCAGCGCGAGCTGCCGCAGTTCATCGGCACGCAGCCGCGATTCGGATAGACCAAGCAGAGCGACATAGGTTGCCTTGCCGCGGGCGGCGTCACTGCCGACATCCTTGCCAATCTCGGTCTGGTCACCAACGACATCAAGGATATCATCCGCAATCTGAAACGCCAGACCTGCGAGCTCGCCGTAACGTGACAGTTTCTGCAGCGTCGCTTCGTCGGCCCCGCCAATCAGGGCGCCGGCTTCGAGAGAAGCGCGAATCAAGGCACCGGTTTTGTGAATATGAATATACTCGAGGGTCGGTAGATCAATGGCTTTGCCTTCTGATTCCATATCGATGACTTGACCGCCGACCATCCCGGCACAACCGGCCGCACGGGCGATAAGATGCAGCACCCGCAGGCGGACTTCAGCCGCACCGCTGCTCGATGAGGCGAGTAACGCAAACGCCTCAGTCAGCAGGGCATCTCCGGCGAGGATTGCATTGGCCTCGCCGAACTGCTTATGATTGGTCGGCCGGCCGCGACGGAAATCGTCGTTGTCCATGGCCGGCAAATCGTCATGAATCAGGGAATAGGTATGAATCATCTCCAGTGCGCAGGCGACCGGAAGAACATCGTCGACCGCCCCCCCCACCGCCTCACAGGCGGCGATGGCCAGCAGCGGCCTGACGCGCTTACCGCCGGCGAAAATCGAATAGCGCATCGCCTGGTGGAGAGCATGCGGCATGCGGTCGGCTTCCGGTAGATAGCGTCCCAGAGCGGCATCAACCGTCTGTATGTGCGCCTTCAAGTAAAGCTTCAGATCCATCTACGACTCACCGTTGTCCTTTTCTGAGCGGGAAAAAGGCTCCAGGACCGCTTTGCCGCTGGCAGTAGTCACCAACTGCTCAACACGCAGTTCTGCCTGGTTCAACAGTTCCTGACAGCGCCCAACCGCCTTGACCCCTTCTTCAAAACAGGCCAAAGCCGCTTCCAGCGGCTGGTCTCCGGCTTCCAGTCGCTGTACAGCGGCTTCAAGCCCTTGCAAGGCGGTCTCAAAAGTCTCTTTTTTTGCTGTCACAAGTCCTCCAAGTGATGATTATCCCTGCCATTGGCAGGTGCGTCAAGGCGATTGTGCCCCGAACCGCTGCAGTAACGTTAACGGGTCAATTCGCGTGTCGCGCAGCCGCACCGTCCAGTGCAGGTGGGCGCCGGTCGAGCGACCAGTGCTCCCGACCTGGCCAAGGATGGTTCGGGGATCAACGTCTTGACCCTGCGTGACTGATGACTTCGACATATGCGCGTAAAGGGTATAAAGCCCGGCACCATGATCGAGCACCACCGTTCGTCCAGTGTAATAAAGATCACCGACATAAACGACCCGACCCGAGGCCGGACTCCGGATCGACCGACCGGAGGGGCTACGGAAGTCGGTGCCGGAATGAGGTGAGCGCTCGACCCCGTTCAAAATTCGCTTCTTGCCGAACTGACTGCTTACCCGATCCGCAACCGGCGGCAGAAACGGGCCGGCTAAAAGCGGGCCGTCATGGCGGGCATAAAGATCCTGCAGCATGCGGTTCTCTTTGGCGATCCGTTTGCGCACGGCCGGGTCTTTCGGTTCAACCATCTCCGGTGGGAGCGTCAGCCGATCAACGCCGCGCTCCTTGTCGACTACTTCCAGAGGCAAAGTGGCAGAAGTACTGCTGCCGACGCGATCAAACGCCAACAGTTGGATAAATTGCTGACCACGTGCCTGCTCGATATCGACTCCGATCAGGGCAAACAGCGAGCCGTTGTCATCCTTTTCACAGTAAAAGAGTTGATCGGCAAAGCGGCCAACAGCAAAATCAGGGGGCGCGTCACCCTGCCAGCGGAGAACAACGACCTCGCCAGCCGCCACGGATAACGGATTCAGCTGCCAGGCCGCAAACGACAATGACGGGTGAAAAAAGCATAATAACAACAACCAACCAGCAGACTTCATTCGATCTCCTCAAGCGTATCAACAACGACCCGGGCCGCCCCCCGCGCCAGACGCAGGTGAAGGCGTTCACCACGGGAAAGAGTCGCCACATCGAGAACCGCAGCCCCACTGTCTTCACGCAAGGCGATTGCATAACCACGGTCGAGGGTGCGTAGCGGCGACAAAACATCGAGACGGCTGGCCAGAGTTGACAGGCGCGCCTGCCGGGTTTCGCGCAGGCGCAACATGGCACGCTGCAGTCGGTCATGCAGAGTTCCGGCCCGCTGACGCCAGAGTTTGAGCTGCATCTGTGGCGACACCAGCCGTTGCTGCAATGGAGTGAGGCGTTGTCGGTTATGCTGAATTTGCATCCGCATCTGACCGGCAAGTTGCAGACGCAGGTGGTCGAGATGTGCTTCAAGTTCGAGACGGCTCTTGGCGACCTGCTCGGCGGCTGCGGTCGGGGTAGCCGCCCGCAAATCAGCGACATAATCGGCGATGGTCACATCGACCTCGTGGCCAACAGCGGAAATCACCGGAATCTTTGAGGCGATGATTGCCCGGGCGACCACCTCTTCATTAAACGCCCAGAGATCCTCCAGGGAGCCGCCGCCACGACCGACAATCAGCACATCCACCGCACCGAGGGTATTGAGTCTCGCGATCGCCGCGGCGATCTCCTCTGCAGCGCCATTCCCCTGCACGCGCACCGGACACAACACCACCCGCACGCCGACCCCGCGTCGATCTAAAACGCGCAGAATATCGTGGATCACCGCGCCGGTGGCCGAAGTCACGACGCCAATGGTTCGCGGCCAGGCGGGCAGTGGGCGTTTTCGCTCGGCGGAAAACAGTCCTTCTGCTGACAGCTTTTGCTTGAGCTGCTCAAAAGCAACTTGCAGACCACCGGAGCCAACGACATCGATCGCGTCAACAACCAGTTGCAGTTCACCGCGCTGCGAATAGACCGTAGCCCGACCGCGGCAGACGACCTGCATCCCGTCTTCGGGACTAAATCGTAAAGAACGGGCGGAACCGCGAAACATCGCAGCCTTGATCTGGGCTTGTTCATCCTTCAGGGTGAAATACAGATGGCCCGACGCCGGACGGGACAGGTTGCTGATCTCCCCTTCGACAGCGACCTGGAAGAAATTATCTTCGACCGTCTCCTTGAGCAGTTCTATCAGACGTCCGACTCGCAGCGGTGAAGAAAAGTCAGCCATGCTCACTCACAAGATATAGGGGTTTAAGATTGACAGAAGCGACTGTCTCCCCTATATATAGCGCAACTCTGGCACAAAAAGGAAGTTTCATGTCTCGACCCTACGTGGTGGTTATTTCCAGTGAAAAAGGGGGTGTCGGCAAAACCACCCTGGCCACCAATCTCGCCATCTATCTCAAGGCGGTACAGGAAGACCTGCCGGTGACCTTGTGCAGTTTTGATAACCATTTTTCCGTCGACCGCATGTTCCGCATTCGCGGCAGTAAATCGCGTGGGGACATTCGCGCCCTGTTCCGTGGCGGGGTACCGGAAGAGATTGTTGAAATCGGTGAATTCGGCGTGCAATTCATTTCGTCACACAGCGAATTGTCGCATTTGCGCAACGAATTGACCGGCACTGACTGCCTTGCCCGCAGTCTGGCGGGATCAAAACTCGGCGGCATTTTGATTATTGACACCCGTCCTGATCTTGATATTTTCACCTGTAACGCGCTGTTTGCTGCCGACCGGGTCATTGTTCCGATTAAGGACGCACCGTCGATGGAAAATTGCAAACACCTTTATGCTTTTTTTGACCAGCAACAAATCAGCCGCGCACCAGTACGGATCCTCCCCTGCCTGATCGACTCGCGCATTCACTACGAAGGACCGTTTCGCGACCCTTATCAGCTGCTCAAGGCCTACGCCATCAATCGCGGCTATCGCTGCATGGAAGGCTATATCGCCAAAAGCCCGAAGGTCGAATCACTCAATACCAACCCGGAAGGAAAAATCTACCCGATCCTGACCCACGGACGGGGGACTGAAGTCCACCTGCAGATGTCGAACATCGCCCGTCAGGTTCTTCTCAGCCACAAAGACTGCGAACAGGGTCGCCTGGATGTCTTTGCCACAGAGATGCAACAAAGCCATATGGTACGTGAAGAGTCTTTTCGCGAACGCAGTGCCTCGCTCCACGCCAATTGTCTGGTTTGTGATCGCCAACTGGTCTCGAAGCAAGGGATCGAACCGGCCGGATTTTATGCCGAAACCACTTCGGGGTCGTTGCGCGCCTTCATCGAGGAGAGCTGTTTTACCGAACTGGTGTTCCGTAACTTCTACGGTCACACCGGGCCACTAAACGCTGACGAACCGATGATTGACCTGTTCCGTGAGGCGGCACAGCACACCTATTTTGCCCTGCGGCGGGCGCCGCACACCAAAAACTTTTACCAGCAGCAGATCGCCTTTTATCGCTTCGATGAGGAAGGGCTTGAAATCTCACGTAAAATCGTTGAGCTCAAGGAGTTTGACAAGGGGCTGTTTAACCGCGGACGATCCGTGCTTTTTGATCTGGTGACGGCAGCGCTGTGTACTGACGGTCAATATTTGGGCGACGAAGCGCTGATTATTCACAAAGTCAGCTCAGATTTTCCAGAAGAAATCCTCTACGAAGAGCGTTACCGCAAATTCAAAGACATCACCAAACGGATTGTCGGACAGTTCATCGAAAACGTCTGACACTGCGGTCAATGCGTCAGAGCCGAAGCAAAGACCAATTCAATCTCACCACTGCGCAACAGATCCTTCTCCTTGCGCAGAGCGGTCAAGGTTTCCGGATAGGGATGACAGAGACCGATCGCCCCCCCCTGCCGTTTTGCTAACCGGACCAACTTACGAATCTCGCCCCTGATTGCCTCAACCTCGGCGACATTATCAAGAAACATATCCCGCACCCCGACCGGTACACCGGCACGTTCAGCTTCAAGTACTCCAACCGAGCGCGCGGTGGTCCGACTATCAACAAAGAACAAATTTTTCTGATGCATCACCTGCAGAACGACTTTCATCCCATCGGCATACTCGGTAAACCGTGACCCCATATGATTGTTAGCACCAACGGCTTTTGGCACTTTGGACAGCATCAGCTCCAGTCGTGATCGAATCTCATCCGCTGATTGGCCAAGCAACAAAGCATCTTGGCCTGGATTGGTCTGAGGATAATCTTTGGGCTCCATCGGTATATGCAACATGACCTCCTGGCTCCGGCGATTGGCAAACTGTGCCACAGCATAAGCCTGCGGCTCCCCGGGCAGGATAGACAAGGTGACATGCAGATCAAGATCGAGCAGTTGTTTGGCCTTGTCAATACTGCGGCCAAGATCATCCATGATGATTGCCACCCGCGGCAATGCAGAGACCGGAAAAGGCACCGGTAACGGCAGCGGCGGTTGTTCTCCAACCTCAAATTTCAAAACCATTGCCAGCCCGCCCTGCCAATAGTAGGTGATCTCACTGGTTTGCGTCTGCCGTTGCTCAGTGATGCCGTGTACCCGCAACTTCATCCGCGCAAGCAACCGATCGAAGGCCTCCGGTGTCGGAGCCGGCCCCCGGACATCATAACGTAACAGGCCCGGCTCGCGTTGTCGCTCAACCTGATCAAGTGTCAGTCCGCTACGTAACAGCAGGCTGTCAACCTCCACCGCCATATCATCAATGACCTGATCGACAGTCAGCCCGACCGGGCGATTGATCTGCGGACCACGAATCAGGTAGAGCGCTGCCAGCGAAAGGATGGCCAGAACCACCCCGGCGATGACGATCTGAAGACGCAGTCCGTCACCAGCCACCCGCGATGTCTTTTTCTTTTTTTTGCTTTTTCTTCCTGCAGTCATCTATTGCTCACGCGGCCGGAGCCGGCCTGCCAAAAAAGTGCCACCCCTTGAGAAGATCAAGGGCTCGCATCAGCTGATAGTCATTGTTAATATCATCTTCAATCAGTGCCGCACTGGGTGCTGGCGGCGGATTAACAGCGGAAACTTGACTGGAAAAATGATTTTTCAGATCCTGCTCTCGTTGAAGGCCCTGGGCGTTATTGGCGCTGAATGTCCCTTGTGGCACCAGGATGTCAGGCTCAATCCCAAGGGCCTGAATCGACCTGCCATTCGGTGTAAAATAGCGGGCGGTGGTCAGACGCAACCCGGAACCATCGGCCAACGGAACGATAATCTGCACCGATCCTTTGCCGAAACTTTTCGTACCGAGCAAAAGTGCGCGCTGATGATCCTGCAGGGCCCCGGCGACAATCTCGGCAGCACTGGCTGATCCACCATCAATCAGGACCACCATGGGACAATCCGGCTCCGTCCCTTTTTGATGTGCCATGTATTTCATCTGACTGTCAGGGTCACGCCCTTCGGTGTAGACCACCAGTCCTTTATCGAGAAACAGATCGGCAACCTTAACCGACTGGTCAAGCAAGCCACCCGGGTTATTGCGCAAATCGAGGATCAAACCATCGAGCGGTCTGGTGTTTTGCTGTCGTAATTTCCCCAGAGCCTGGAGCAGGTCAATGTCAGTGCGTTCCTGAAACTGAATCAAGCGAACGTAGCCATAATCGGGGGCGAGTAACCGTGACTTAACACTGTCGACATGGATCAACTCAGACACCAGAGACAGGATCAATGGGGCATCGATACCGGATCGCTTTAAAGTGAGGGTTACAGTACGCCCTTTGTCACCACGTAACAGCTTAACGGCTTCGGCAATATCGAGTCCGGCGGTCTCTTCCTGATCAATAGCCATGATCTGATCACCGGCCAGAACACCGGCGCGAAACGCCGGGGTATCCTCAATCGGAGAAACGACGATAAGATCATCGCCACGCATCGACACTTCAATTCCGACCCCAATAAACTCTCCACGAGCATCGTCCTGCAACGCCTGATAGGCATCGGGAGGTAAAAAACCTGAGTGCGGGTCGAGTGTACGCATCATACCACGAATACCACCATGAATTAATTGACGCATATCGACCTCTTCAACGTAGCTGTGTCGAATGAGGGCTAAAACATCGGTAAACAGGCGTAACTCTTCATAGGGCGTAGACGATGCCACCGCCAGAGTCCGGGCGCCGACACCCAAAAAAAGCCAGACAGAAAGAGTGAGCAGAAACAGAACCAGAAGGACTGGTCGTCTTAACCTGGACATAACTCCTCCACTACAATCAACGCTTTTCAATCCAGGGTTGCGGATCGATCGGCGTGCGCCCCTGACGTATCTCAAAATAGAGATAATCAACCCCATCAAAACCGGTATATGCAATCACTTCTCCCTTACCAACTGCATCACCGGACGCTTTCTGCAGCCGGTCAACCTGAGCATAAAGGGTGTAATAGCCGTCGTCATGATCGATAATCATCAGGTTGCCATATCCCTTGAAACTTTTCGCAAAAGCAACCCGGCCGGACCATACAGCACGGACCGCCGTCGACATTTCAGCGCCAATTTCAATCCCGTGGCTTTCAAACAAAGTATCAAGTTCCGGATGTTGATTACGCCCAAAAGCGACCTTAACCGGACCGTTAACCGGCCAGGGCAAAACCCCTTTTTGCAGGGCAAAGAGCGATATACTCGTTGTTGTCGTCGGTACTTTAGCACCGGAGGTCAACTCATCAACCAGGGCCGTTAACCGCGTTGCATTCTCCTGCAAATCGACAATCATCGCATTCAACGAACTACGGTCCTTGCGGACCGCGGCGAGAAAACGCCGCTTTATCTGTTGGGTCCGACGCAGATCACCTTCGCGCTGTTTTAAATCACTGGCAAGAGTCTGATGCTGGTTGCGGACCATGGCCAGATGATCGAGGGCGACCTGACGCTGACGCACCTTGGTCCGAAACTCTTCAAGCAGAAGGTGGTCATGCCGGACAATGCGGCTGAAAAAATCGTAATCTTCGAACAACTGGTTTAAATTACGGGCCGAAAAGAGCGTTTTAAGAACACCTGCCTCTTCTGATTTATAAAGAGCAACAAGCCGTTTTTGCACCAGTTGTCGCAGGGCTTCAACCTCGCTTCGTACCCGTGACAAGTCTTTTTGCGCCACAGAGATATCGCGATCAAGATCGTCAAGCTGTTTCCGCGCCGTATCGACCTGCCGCTGCATGCGCCGCAGCTGTTGATCAATGCTCCCAAGATCACTATTCAAATCTCTTTCTGTTGTTTTTTTGGCGGCCAGATCAGTGATCGCTTGTTCCAGTCGCTTCTCCACTTGCTCCAGTTGGCGACGGCTTTCATCCAGACCGGAGGGCTCATCAGCATAAACCGAATAAATCGGACCGGAACAACAAACGGCAAGACATATGACGCAGAATATCCGGAAGGCAGTCACGGGATCAGGCTCTGGCCAGGCGGTGAAGAGAGATCAAACTTCCAGAAAAACCGAGGAGTATGCCGGTGAGGACAACCATTCCCTGATGAAAAGGGGGCAGAAACACCACCTGATCAACGCCTGATGCCAAAAGAAGGGCTTCAAGACCTTGTTGCAGAAAAAAATTAAACAGTAGCCAGGAAAGACCAAGGGCCAGCCCACCACCAAGGGCACCTTGTAATGCGCCTTCGAACAGAAAGGGGGTCTTGATAAACAGCGGCGTACCACCGACCAGGGCCATGATCTCCAATTCTTCACGGCGGGCATAAATCGTCAGTTTAATCGTATTGGCGACAATAAACAGTGTAGCAAAGAGTAAAAATCCGCCAAGGACAATGCCACCGATACGCATCAGGGTGACAAAGGACTCAAAACGATCGAGCCAATCCTGTCCATAGCGGAAATCAGCAAAGACGGCGACCTTTTTCAGCCGACCGACAACGGTTTCAACCCCGTTACGATTTCGGGAGTTTCCATCGAGAGTCAGGCGCAGGGAGGCGGGCAGAAAATCGGTCTCCAACCCGTCGAGCAGGATTGCATCGTCGCCGAGACGCTCTTTAAAAGAGCTGAAAGCCTGCTGGGAGTCGATGTACTCCACCGACTCGACACCGGGCAGGTTTGTCGCCTGTTTGATCAGCAGCTGGCGCTGTTCGCGTGACGGCACCTTATCAAAGTAAGCCACAACCTGCACATCGCGGCTCCAGTGCTGGGTCAGAGATTGGACATTAAGGACAATAATGGCAAAGAAAGCCAGAATACATAAAGAGACAGCGACCGTTCCGACTGCAGCGGTGCAGAGAAACGGTGCTTGACGGATGTTGCGCAGGGCCCGGCGCAACAGATAGATCAACTTACCAAACAAAAGACCCCCGCTTGTGGGAAGAAGGCGTAAACGTTACGGAATGCGGTCATCGACCAGTCGACCATGTTCAAGGCAGATTTGTCGACGTGGAAAACGTTTAATCATTTCGCGATCATGAGTAGCGATCAAAACCGTAGTGCCGCGAGCATTGGCCCCTTTGAACAACTCCATAATTTCAAGGGTTGCATCCGGGTCCAGATTTCCAGTCGGCTCATCTGCCAGCAAGACCAGAGGCTCCATGACCAGAGCACGGGCGATGGCGACGCGCTGTTGTTCACCACCGGAAAGCTCAAGCGGGTGCTTGGCCAGTTTGTGCTCAAGCCCGACATTCTTCAGCATCTGGTAAACTTTTTTGCTTATTTCGAAACGCTTGCGCCCGCGAACTTCCAAGGGAAACGCAACATTTTCAAAAATTGTCCGGGACGATATTAATTTGAAGTCCTGAAAAACAATCCCGATTTGCCGCCGTAAATAAGGGATCTTGACCGGCCCCATCCGGGTCACGTTCTGTCCATTGATCAGAATCTGCCCGCGACTCGGTTTTTCTGCCACATAAAGCAGTTTAAGAAGTGTCGATTTGCCAGCACCGGATGGACCGGTGATATAGACAAAATCGCCTTTGGGGATTTTCAGGTTAATATCCTCAAGGGCGCTCCCATCGCGACTGTAAGATTTGCAGACGTTATAAAGCTGAATCATCTGCTACCACTCACGATAAGGGATTCCGTTGAGGCCGATCAGATCACTGCCGCTATGCACATCAAAGACCCCACCCTCAGCGAGGGCACCACTGTCCGGCAGGGGCTCAGGAGGGATGGTTACCCAATCAGTGGTCGATCTTGTGATCGGATCGCGGGGTATGGCGCGCAAATATTTATTAACCACCATATCCTCCAGTGACTCCGGATATTTCATCTTGTCGGCAAAATAAGCATCAATCGCCTGACGCATCTGATAAAGGTCCTCCATCAGAACCGTCTCCCGGGCACGAATCGTATGTTCACGATAACTCGGTGCGGCAATAGAAGCGAGGATACCGATGATTGCCAGAACAATCATCAATTCGATCAGCGTGAATCCACGCTCGGACTTGTGTTTAGAGTCGGCCGTCATTATTAATCACCAGGTATTGTACGGAGTTCCGTCAAGAGCAATCCCGTCACTTTGTGAATAAACATCATAAACGTCGTCACCGCCCCAGGAAAAGGAGTCGTAATCATCCTTGGCAGAGCGCAAACCCCAGCCTTGATCGTAGCGGTCAAAGGGATCACGTGGTATCCGGCGTAGATAACGCCGTGCAAACGGGTAGAGATCACCCCACTCTTTGCCTTCGACCAGAACCTCCAGTGTCTCCGGATAACCGGTTTCATCAATGGAGGTGATGATTTTTTTCTGGACTTTGGCTTTGTCGTAATCAGCCTTGTAATGGTCAATGGCGCTGCGGATTTCACGCAAGGCGCGTTGCAGTTCAATCTCTTTGGTCCGTTTAACCGTCACTTCAGCCAGAGGCAAGATGGCAGATGCCAATACAGCCATAATGGCCATGGCAATAATCATCTCGATCAGAGTTAACCCCTGCTCGCAGCTCAAAAAACGGGACATGATCTACCTGATCTCGATCTGAAACGGTTCGGCCTCTGCCGCCAGACGGGTGCCATCCAGTGACCTAAGGTTAATCCGATTCGGCCGCACAACAGCTGTACCAGAAGCTTTCGCCTGAAAATAGAGCCGCACCAGAGTACCACTGCCATTAACACCCGTACCACCAGTCGCCTGCTTGCTGCCAATGATCAACTCTCCACGTTGCGGATTGGGACTTAAGGAAAAGATACTTGGCCGCCCTGAAATGCGCAGCAGATCCCCCTCTTCAAACCGCAGGTAAGTCAACAGCTGCTGATCGTAGTTAACAAACAATGGAGCGCTGTAAAGACCGCTGGCTTCGCTGATCTGCAATTCGAGAAAGAACTCCTCCGCCGATGCGACCAACTTTGGACCGGAAAAAAAGACTTTGGTCTGTTGCGCGACAGTGCGAATCTCAGCTGGTGGCACGATCACCTGACTGATGTCGTCAGGCACCGCAGTGGCCGGAGCTGTTGCCGCCGGCACCATAAGGTCCGGCACCACAGCGTCAGGTAGCGCAGGCACAGGAACCGACTCCTCCAAAGCTGGCAGCACTTGTGGCTCCGCGGTGGGTGGTTGCTGCAAAGCTGACTCCGGCGGTGCATCAGCCGGCAGAACCGTCTCCGGCGCGGGTGTCAATATCAGCTCATCCGCTGGCATCGTTGCCTGTGGCTGAGGAGGAGAAGGCGCAACAATCGGCGTCACCGGCTTAACCAGTGGCGCCGAAACCGGCTTTTTCGTTGCAGACGCACTGAAATCTGGCTCTTCGGCAAAGGCAGCAAAATTTGCTCCCGCCTTCAGATCGTCCTCGCCACCCGACCAGATGCGGGATTTCCCCATACCTGGAACGGTTATTTTCTTAACGATGTGCGGTGTGATTGACATCAGAACTTCACGTTTCGTTTCTGTCGTATCGTGCCAGGAGAACAGGGCACCAAGGAACGGGATATCGCCAAGATAAGGGAACGTGACCCGTTGCTTACCCTCCTCGGCCCGGATCAAACCCCCAATGATGGTCCGCTCTCCATCCTGCAGGATTAACGAGGTCTCGGCATTTGTCGTGGTAATCGCAAACGCTACTGTATTGTTATCAGACGAGGTCAACTTCTCTCCCTTGGAACTGACCTCAAGGCGTAACTTAGCCATCACTGAGCCGTCCAGCTGAATAACCGGTTCAACATCGACCTTAATCCCGACATCGATGTACTGCACGTTGGAGCTGACATTGTCGGTGCCAGAGATGGTCGAGGTCAAGGTTGGCTCGCGTGAACCGACATGGACTTTAGCTTTCTCACGGTTCTTGACCCGAATTTTTGGCGTCGCCAGGATATTGGTATCAGTCAAAGTTTTGGAGAAATCGAACGTTGCCGTCGGCAGGGTAAACAGCACATCAAGGCCACCGACTCCTTTGATCAAACCATTTATACCTGAATCAGGGATGCCTTGGGCAACCTGAGTGGTGCCATTAACCGCCACCGCCGAAATCTTGTTGGCACTCAACTTTGCCCCCAGTGTCATTAAATCGCCGTGATTTACTTCGATTAGCTCCAGATCAAACAGAACTTCAGAATCGGAAAGATCAGTATTTTCAAGCATCTGCTCGACCAACTTCACCACCTCAGGCCGGTCGCGGACCACAATGGCATTGAGCTCTTCGTGGACATAGACCTTGCGCAGCTGCAGCATGGTCCGTAACATGTTGACCGCTTTTTTAGCGTCGATATTTGACAAATAAAAAGTCTGAATAATCTGATCTTCGTACTGTTTCTGCTTTTCGGTCGTTGTGTCATAAATGATGACCGTCTTTGGATTCAGCACCCGCGTGCCAAGACTATTCATCTTCAGCAGCAACTCAAGAGCCTGGTTGAAAGTCGCATCTTCCAGCAAAAGAGTGACCGTCTGTGCCTTGATGTCTTCATCAAAAATAAAATTGATCCCGGATAATTTACTGAGGATTTTAAACACTTCCTGCAGCTTGGCATCTTTGAATTTCAAGGTGACCGGGTCTTTGGATTCAACTGCCAGCTCAAAACCGCCGACCAGGGTATTGCGATCTTCAATGATCTGTTTCAGCAAGACTTGTGCGTCGGCGTTTTCAGCATCAATTTCAAGAACCTTC